>JGI24705J35276_12237232_pt1 | contig 10280 bp, 10 predicted proteins | sample TergutNt197P4_FD_35276 | JGI IMG/M metagenome (IMG submission 35276)
GGGATTGCGGCGCGAAGGCCGCAATGACGAGAAAATGATAGTTGCGCTAATTTGGCAGAGTTGTAAAGCTAGTTTTTAGAGGCGCCCTAGAGCTATAGTTCATTTTTCATATGGCGGTACTGTTCAGTAAATGTTTCAAGTGCAACATTCGCACTTTCACTGACGCCCTGCGGGCATCTTCCCCTCTCGTAAACGAGTGGGGCAAGCCAACGTTGGTGATATACTCACCCTTCTCGTACCCTTCGCTTGCGAGGCTTTAGCTGGCTTTTGCTTCGCAAAATCGCAGCTTCTGCACGTAGGTAAAGCTCAAAATCTATGATTTTGGCTTTACCTCTGGGGGAAAGCCGTGGTGTTTTCTGGCCTCTTTCCTCTGGCTTCTGGCCTCTGTATCCGTAGACGGCTGGGGGAAAAGCTGGGAGGCTTTTCAATTCTGCGGCTCAAATTGAAACTCTACGGTCACGCTTTTGTCTAAGCCAATCACCGCCGCTTCACTGGCAATTTTGTTGTAAGTGCAGTCAAGCTTTTCCAGGTTAGTGTTTTTACTTACATCCAATACTGTTAGTTGATTATTGTAACACCCAAGCCTTTCCAGATTGATGTTTTTGCTTATATCCAATGCTGTCAATTGATTGCCATCGCAGGCAAGCCATTCCAGATTGATGTTTTTACTTACATCCAGTACTCTCAGTTGATTTCTGGAGCAGTCAAGCCATTCCAGATTGATGTTTTTGCTCACATCCAATGCTGTCAATTGATTCCCACTGCACCAAAATGTTTCAAGATGGATGTTTGTTCTTACGTCCAATTCAGTAAGTTGATTCTCTCTGCAGTCAAGCAATTCCAGACTGATGTTTTTACTTACATCCAATGCTGTCAGTTGATTAGCTCTACAGTAAAGCCTTTCCAGGTTGATGTTTTTACTTACATCCAATGCTCTCAGTTGATTTTCGTTACAGTAAAGCCTTTCCAGGTTAATGTTTTTACTTACATCCAATGCTCTCAGTTGATTATCGCTACAGTAAAGCCCTTCTAGGTTAATGTTTTTACTTACATCCAATGCTCTAAGTTGATTACCGTAGCAATCAAGCGATTCCAGATTGATGTTTTTTCTTATATCCAATACTATTAGTTGATTATCGAAGCACCAAAGCGATTCCAGACTGATGTTTTTACTTACATCCAATGCTGTTAGTCGATTACCGTAGAATAAAAGCGATTCCAGACTGATGTTTTTACTTACATCCAATGCTGTTAGCTGATTTTTGGAGCAGGAAAGCGATTTCAGACTGATGTTTTACTTACATCCAAATCTGTAAGTTGATTACCATCACAGTCAAGCGATTCCAGATTGATGTTTTTGCTTATATCCAATGCTGTCAATTGACTTCCTATGCAGTCAAGCCTTTTCAGGTTAATATTGTTGCTTGTATCCAATGCTGTCAATTGATTATATACACAGCCAAGAAATTCCAGATTAATGTTTGTTCTTACGTCTAATTCAGTAAGTTGATTCTCTCTGCAGTCAAGTTGTTTCAGATTGATATTTTTGCTTACATCAAATACTGTCAGTTGATTTTTGGAGCAGGAAAGCGAGTTCAGATTGATGTTTTTGCTTACATCCAAATCTGTAAGTTGATTATAGTTGCAGTTAAGTACTGTGAGCGCCGAGAAAAACTCTATACCTTGCAAGCTGGCAATATCCATTTCGGACAAATCCAGCTCCCTAACCATCGCGATCTCATCTGCCGAAAGCACGCCGTCTTGGTTTTTGTCTATCTCAGGCCCTGCCACGATAGAGCGGAAAATAGGATCGGAGAAGTTGGTTTCGTTGATGGCTATGCTCTCGTAGGTGTAGCCTGTAGAGGTGTCTATGGTTATGACCCTGGCGGTATCATCCCATCCTACGCCAAAATCTAAAGCCTGCCCGATATCCCGCAGCTTAAAATAGTTGTTGCCGCCGATATTGTAGGCGGTAAACTTTACTTCCCTGCCATCCAGAAATATTTTAGATGTAGTGGGCAGGGCCTCTTTTTCCCCGCTGCCCTTGCCCTGCATTTCCCCGCCCACCGTTGTATAGGGCTGCCCGCTGGTGAGGCTAATGGCGTTTTGCGCACTATCCCAGCCTACTTCAAACTGTTTTGGTGAACCGGAAATGGTATAGGCCAGATCACGCAGTTTGAAATAGTTGTTGCCAGCGATGTTGTAGGCGTCGAAGGCGATGTTTTTGCCGTCTACCAGTACGCTAGCGGTGGTGGGCGCGGCGGTGGTTGTGTCGGTGGCGGAAGCGGCTGCCGATAGGCAGAGTATGATAAGGGCGATTAAAAAGATAATGTCTTTTCTCATTTCGATTATCTCCTCATTCGTATGTTTCACGTGAAACATACAGATCATCTGTTCTCTGCCCTCTGCCTTCTATTTCGCAGACTCCTAGAAGAAGGGCAATGCCGCAGCATCATTAGAATTTATCCTATTTCTATACGCGAGGTTTTTACCGGCTCGCCGTGGGCAGGGCATACCCAGTTAAATTTCAAGTTGTTCATGGCATGGGCAGAGTCGATTAACTGCCGCATATCCCAGGCCAAACGTTTATATGATTTATGCAGTACGCCATCTCTTGAGATAAGCAAATCTCCCACAAACAATACTTCTTCAAACATAAAACAGCTGTGTCCCAGAGTATGCCCTGGCGAGGGAATTATTTGGAGGCTTTCTATCTCATTTTGTGGAAAAGTATGCAAATGTTATGGAGGCGAGACAGTATCTGTGATACATATCCTGAATATCATTTATTTTCTTTGTTTTTCCGCTTGACAAAATATAAAGCAATTATTACACCAATAATAATAAAGACGAGAATTAACCCAATAATAACTGGTCTGTTGTTAACTTTTTCATCTTGTTTATCTGGTTTTATACTTTCTGGCTCATCGAATATTTGTGTTGAGGAAATCGTATTATCTACAGCTGAGCTTGACTCATCCTCATCTATTTTTTGGTTTTCTTTTTCCATAGCAACAGTTGCAATGTATTCAGCCACTGTGGGATATTGCGCGGGATCATCAATATCAGCAGATTGTGTATCTGCAATTATCCCCCAGGAATCTTCTAATTTAGCCCAAGAATAACCATTCGAAAACCCTAAAAGATAGTTTAATACCCAGTCATTATAATCAAGAGCTACAGGTGTAATAAGTTTACCGTTAATATCTACAAAGCCATATTTTTTATCTTTAACTACCATGGCATAGCCTTCATTAAACGGAAAAACAAGATCATAATCTATGGAAACTACCACTTTCCCTTCAGTATCAATAAAACCATATTTTCCATCTAGTATCACCATAGATAAACCATGCGCAAAATCAGATACATATTCGTAAAGTGAGTCTACAACAATATCGCCTTTAATATTAATAAATCCCCAGTGATTATATTGGCAGAAAGCAGCCAACCCTTCACTAAAACTTCTTATTAAATCAAACTCCAATGGAATAACAAAGATCCCTTTTAGATCTGTATAACCGCTTTGACCTGATTGGCTGACCCAAACCAAGCCATTGTCTAAAACAGCAGCCATTTCAAATTCAACTGGTAAAATAACTTTGTTATTCTTGTCTAATAAGCCGCAACTATCAAACATCCGAACCCAAGCTAATCCTTGACGATACCCTCCGCCTTCTTCGTACATAACGCCATCATATTTTAAAGGAATAATAACTTTACCGTTTTTGTCAATATAGCCACAATGCCCGTCTTTTTCAACCCCCGCCAAGCCTTCTTGAAAATCCCAAGCAAAACCATAATCGCAATTAATGACAAGGCGGCCTTTATTATTTACATAACCCCATTTTCCATCTATTTCAACTTTAGCCATTCCTTCATGGAAGCCCCCGCCCCAACTGTCAAATAAAGCATCGTAAATAAAGGGAATTATTATCTGACCAGACCTATCAATATATCCCCATTTTCCTTCTTTCCCTGCCATAGCCAGATCTTCATTATACTCGGATAAATAATCGAAATCGAAAGGTATTATAATATTATCTAATTTATCAATATAACCAAATTGTCCATTTTTATTAACTAAAGCCCTTCCATCAACGAATTGTAAATAGGCTAAATTATCATTATGATAAACAGCATTATATTTCAAGGGAATTACAATATTGCCTTGCATATCTATAAAACCCCATTTTTCATCTTTTGCTACTGCCGCTAATCCTTCGCTAAAACTCCAGATAGCATCATATTCAATTGGCAATACCATATTACCCAGGCTATCCACCAAGCCATACTTATTGTCTTTTGCCACTCTAGCAAGACCATCTTCAAAATCATATACAGCATCAAATTTTAAACTGGGCGGAACTATAACTAAAATATCTTCTGCCAGAGCTTGATGAGGACAAGCTAATGCTATAAAAAGCATTATAAACAAGCAAAACGCGGTTTTTTTCATTTTTATTTCCTCCTGCCTCATAATTAAGTATTAACAATCTCTTTGAATACTCCTATGCCTACTAAACCCGGGCCAGTATGAACTGCCATAGATGGGCTTATTTGTTCTTCAATAATTAATTTTGCATGAGGCAAGAGAGAGCATACCCGCTCTTTTACTAGTGCTGCTTCTGTTGCTGCAGCACCATGCATAATAGCAAGTTGAACCGGTGCTTTCGCTGCAAAATGTGCGGCACATTCGCTAAGGCGCTGTAAGGCTTGTTTATAGCCTGCAACTTTAGCTTCTGTAGTATAAATACCTTCAAAATCGCAAGTTATTATCGGTTTAATTCTTAAAGCATTACCTAAAAGAGCAGAAACATGACCTATTCTTCCGCCTTGTTTTAAATATTCTAAAGTTTTTAAACAGAAAAAAACTTTACTATTATGCACTTCTTTAATGAGTCTTTCCTTTAAATGAGGCCAAGACATTCCTTGTGCTAAATACTCTGCTGCATTTAAAGCCAGCATACCTGCACCAATAGATATATTGCACGAGTCTATCACTTCTATTTCTAAATTCGCATGTCTTTTGGCATGTAAGCGAAGCATATTGCAAGTGCCAGAAAGGCGACTGGAAATGCTTACAGCCAATATTTTTGTGTATCCTTCTTTGCTTATTCTTAACAGCATTTTTTCAACTTCTTCACCACTTGGAAAGCTTGTTTTAGGAATTTCTTGCTCCATTAACCGGTAAAGATCGTATGTGCTTATGGTATCATCTCGATATATAGCACTTTTAAACATCAATGAGAAAGGAAGTTTAAATATTTTATGCTTTTTACATATTTCTTCCGGTAAATCGCAACCACTATCTACTAGAATAGCTACATTGTTTTTTGTCATTGTTTATCTCCATTTTTTTATTGTTGAGACGTTAAAAGGCGTTTCATGAACTATGGATATTAATTGTCTTTGCCTTTTCCCGGCTAAATATAATAGCTATATTAATTATAAGAACACATCAGATGTTTCACATGAAACATCTATTTTTATATATTGATTAGAGAAATGTGTACAGGTTCTCCATGTGCAGGGCATACCCAAGAGAAATGTAGTTTGTTCATAGCTTGGATAGAATTATTAACCTTCTTCATGTCCCAGGTCATAAGTGGATAAGATTTATTTAGTACGCCTTTATTTGAATTTAATAAATCTCCAACAAAAAGAACATCTTCAAATAAAAAGCAGGTGTGGCCAGGGGTATGCCCCGGTGTTGAGAATATCTGTATATCTGCAAGTGCGAATTGCGGTAAATGCTTTATGTGCACAGGAATTTTTGGCTTAATAAAGGAAGAGAGAATTCTTTTAACGCCTTCTCTTTTTTTAGTGCCAAGCATATAGGGTAAATCTTCGTTAGATAAATAAACATCGCAATGATATTTTTCCTGTAATAGCGCAGCATTACCAATATGATCTATATCATGGTGGGTTAAGAGGATTTGCTTTACCTGCGTAAACTGATTGGCTGTTAGCTCCAATATAATTCTGTTTGCCCGTCCTGGCATTGATGAATCGATTATAGTGATGCCTTCTTCATGACGTATAGCATATGCGAAAGAGCCTTTGGTAGCTTCAATCAAATAAACACTGTCAGTAATAAACATATATTTCACCCTTATTAAATAATATACTAATTTCTCAGGATACAGATAAGCGGGTATTTAGAGGCGCCTTATAATGTTTCTGATAATAAACTGTCTATAATTCGTTGTAAATCATCTTCACAATAGTAATCTATTACAATCTTTCCGCGACCTTTATTATCATGTACAGCAACTTTAACTCCCCACTTGTCTTTAAGACGACGTGCAATATCCGCGAAAATTGGATGGCTTGGAGTGCTTGTCTCTTTTGGAATTTTTGGTAGGCGTTCTTTTTGTAATTCCTGGGCCAATTGCTCACTTTGTCGCACATTTAAGCTCTCATTAATAATACGATTCGCCAGAAAATCTTGTTCCTCGTGATTAGTGAGGGAGAGTAGCGCTCGGGCATGGCCGGCAGTGAATGAGCCTTCTTCAAGTAGTTCTCTCAATTTTTCTGGTAAATTTAGAAGACGTAGCGTATTGGCAATATGAGAGCGACTTTTTCCTAAACGCTCTGCTAAGGCTTCTTGAGTATAATTGTATTGATCTATCAAATCTCTATAAGCTCTAGCTTCTTCTAAAGGCAAAAGGTCTACACGTTGGATATTTTCAATTAAGGATAATTCTTGTATTTGTTGTTCTTCAAAGCTGCGAATTATACAAGAAATTTGTTTAAACCCTAATTTTTGTGCTGCTCGCCAGCGACGTTCTCCGGCAATGATAGTATAGTTGTCCATATCGCTTTTAGCAACAATCAAAGGTTGCAATAAACCATGTTCTTTAATCGATACAGCTAATTCAGCTAGTTTTTCATCATCGAAAGCACGTCTTGGCTGGTGCGGGTTGGGAATAATTTGCGTAATATCCAAAATAGAAATTTTTTCTAGGTTAAAGGTATCTTCATTAACAAAAAGTGGCGCATCTGGAAGTAGGGCAGCTAAACCTCGCCCCAAGCCTCGTTGCTGTTTTTTATCACTCATGGCCATCGCCTCCATTCATCTGTTTCTCTAGGGGCGTTTTACCATTTCTGGCTAAAAATTCTCCAGCTAATAAAGCGTACTGTTGTGCTCCTTTAGACTTTGGATCATAATAGATAACTGGCATTCCATGACTGGGTGCTTCGGAAAGTCGTACACTACGATTAATAATTACATCATAAACTCGGTGTTTGAAAAAACTACGCATTTCTTTTGCGACCTGCGGAGAAAGATTTGTGCGTTGATCGTACATGGTAAGCAAAACACCCTCTATCAACAATTCCCGGTTGAGATTAGATCGTACTAATTCTAAAGTTGACAATAACTGACTAACACCTTCAAGTGCGTAGTATTCGCATTGTAGTGGTACTAATACACTATCGGCTGCAGTTAAGGCATTAATAGTCAGCAAACCTAAAGAGGGCGGGCAATCGATGAAGATGAAATCATAATTATAACGTTCTTCTGCCAATGCTCTTTTTAAGCGACTTTCTCTTGAAATAGCCGAAACAAGTTCTACTTCTGCTCCGGCTAATTGCATTGTAGAAGGAAGAAGCTTAAGACCATCATAAGGAGTAGAGAGGGTAACCGCCTGTAGTGGCGCCTCATTTATCAGCACATCGTAAATGCAATGCTCAATTAAGCGCCTATCTGCCCCCAATCCACTAGTAGCATTTCCCTGAGGATCCATATCCAGTATCATAACTTTTTGCCCTAAGCGGGCTAACATAGCCGAGAGATTTACAGCCGTGGTTGTTTTAGCCACCCCGCCTTTTTGATTTGCAACTGCAATAACTTTGCCCATTGTCAACCGCCGCCCCGCCTAATAAAAATAGTAAAAGCCTAAACTAATATTCTATTCTGCATAACCGACACTTATCCTGCCAAATTAGAGGGTTATGATTGCTTAAATAACTTGATGCTTGTATTGCAAAAGTGGTATAATTGCAATGTATTCAACTTAAATGTTAATAAGGGGGCAATAAAATATGATTAAGATACTAATTGTAGGCGGTGTTGCGGGTGGAGCTACAGCAGCGGCTCGTTTGCGCAGATTAGACGAACATAGCGAAATAATACTATTTGAAAAGGGAGAGCATATTTCTTTTGCCAACTGTGGTTTACCATATTATATTGGTAAGACAATTGAGCGACGCAAGAATTTGCTATTGCAAACTCCCCCAGGCTTTAGCACTCGATATAAAGTAGATGTAAGGGTGCGGCATGAAGTGTTAGCGCTGGATTGTTCTACTAAAGTTGTTTCAGTAAAGAATTGGCAAAGTGGAGAAATTTATAATGAAAAATATGATAAACTGATACTTTCTCCGGGTGCTCTGCCTTTTAAGCCGCCGATTGAGGGAATGGATGATGAGCGTGTATTCACCTTGCGCAATATGACAGATGCAGATATAATAAAAGACTATTTTCAAAAAAATTCACCAAAAAGTGCAGTGATAGTAGGCGGTGGCTTCATTGGTGTAGAAATGGCAGAAAATCTTAGGGAGGCTGGTTTAGAGGTAAGTATAATTGAACAAGCAAATCAATTACTAATGCCCTTGGATATTGAAATGGCTAATGAAGTTAAAAAACATATGCAAAATAAAAAGATAACAATTTATTTAAAAAATGGATTAAATAAGATTATTCCTCAAGAAGACGGTTTGCTTATTGAACAGATAAAAGGTACTCTTAAAGCAGATATGTTGATTCTGGCAATCGGTGTTAAGCCAGATACAGCTTTCATAAAAGCTGCGGGGTTGAGCTTAAATGAACGAGGTGCTATTATAGTAGATTCTCATATGCGCACTTCAGATAGTGATATTTATGCTGTAGGCGATGCTGTGGAGATAAAAGATTTTATAAGTAACCAAGCTGCTATGATTCCTTTAGCTGGCCCGGCAAATAAGCAAGCCCGCATTGCCGCCGATAATATTTGTGATATTCCCTCTGAATATAGGGGTGCGCAAGGTTCATCAATTATTAAAGTTTTTGATTTAACAGTAGCCGCCAGTGGCGTAAATGAAAAAACTGCCCAAAGAATAAAGTTAAACTATGATAAAATCTATTTACAGGCGCCGTCTCATGCCAGCTATTATCCTAATGCTAAACCACTTCTTATGAAGGTAATTTTTGATAAAAACCAAGGAAAGCTGTTGGGAGCTCAAATTGTCGGTTATGACGGCGTTGATAAACGCTGCGATATACTGGCTGCATTCATGTGCGCGGGTTTGAGTGCGGCAAATCTCTGCGAGGTAGATTTATGCTATGCCCCACCCTACTCTTCTGCAAAAGACCCGGTTAATATAGCAGGGTATATGATAGAAAATATACTAAAAGGGCAAGTAAAGAATTTCCATTGGCATGAGGTGGATGACTTGCCTCGCGATGGTAGCATTAGTTTAGTAGATGTGCGCAAACCACAAGAATTTCTACAGGGAAGCATAGAGGGCTTTATAAATATCCCGTTAGATTCTTTACGTGAGCGTCTAGAAGAATTGGATAAAGCAAAGCCGCTCTATGTTAATTGTTTAAGCGGCGCACGCAGTTATGTGGCTGCTCGCATTCTCACACAAAACGGTTTTAACGTATATAATTTGAGTGGTGGCTATCGTTTATATCAGGCAATGCAAGGAGAGTTTGTAAAAGAATACTAGCTAATAAATTAGTAACATAGTTCCCATTTTCATCAATTAAAACAAGATGTTTATGCTGCCAATTTGAGTAAACTATTTACAGAAGCAGATAAAGCAGCATCGTTAAACTTATTATTAAGTATATTGTAGCTTTTTACTAAACTACTAAGTGATAGTTTCGTGTCGAACAACTTCTTTATCTTGTCAAACAACCTCTTTATCTTGTCAAACAACCTCTTTATCTTGTCAAACAACTTCTTTATCTTGTCAAACAACTTCTTTATCTTGTCAAACAACTTCTTTATCTTGTCAAACAACTTCTTTATCTTGTCAAACAGCCGCTTTATCTTGTCAAACAAACCTGTTAATTTAAAAGACATTATTTTATAATGGATAATCTATAACTCAGCGTTCCAGTGAATTATCTATTGGGCACCTCTAGAAACCAGAATAAACACTAACAAAATGATCAAAATGAGACTAATTACCTAAATATCTCCGTCATTGCGGACTTGATCCGCAATCCCCTGGATAGGGCTGCAAGTTTGGGGCACTTTTACCTCTCGTTTTGCTCTTTTTCTTAAAAG
>JGI24705J35276_12237231_pt1 | contig 10272 bp, 8 predicted proteins | sample TergutNt197P4_FD_35276 | JGI IMG/M metagenome (IMG submission 35276)
GCGGGGCGCCGGCTGGCACCCGCGACCCGTGGGCAGAAATGCACACGGGCGGGATCGCGAGGCAGCCAGGTCAGCCCAGCCTTCCCGCGCGATGGTTTGAACAGCTTGCACGTGTTCTGCCCGGTGAGCGATGCGGCTGTTGCCGCCGTCACCTTCGGATTGCCGGGGGACATCGAAAGCCCGGTTGAATCGATGCGTCACCCACAAGGCCTGACGCCAGAGCGTCAGACCGCACGTCTGCTTTGCTGCCGCGACCGTTCCGCAAGTACAGACACTCGCTAGAGACGTGTGCTCACCTTCGAGGCTGTCTCCGAAACGTTTTACAGCGCCGGTTGTCTCGCGCGCGGCCTGCGACAGGCCCCAGGCTTCGGCTCAATCCTCCACCTGCCCTGCGTGTCACAGTCGCGCGCCGGCGCTGTCCGCGTCCACCGCATCCTGAGCCCCGCGATTCCTGACGATTCGCGATTCGCCCCTCTCATCGGGCAGGATGCGCCTCAAATACCGCAATTCCGAATTTTGATAAAGAGAATTATTTTCATAGTAGGGACTTGACGCGTTTTGCTATTTTGCCCGTCAGGCACGGGCGTATGCTGACAAACGCGCGGTTTCCGCTTTCGAGGGGAACGCAGACATGAGTTCAAGGCTTCAGGATGCCTGGTAGTGTCTCAGTTTGCCAAACTGAACTGTTTGGTTAACGGGTGGCGGGTGTGCTGGTTTCCGTGCAGCGAAACTTCCTGGTAATTGAGGGGAAAGAACTAATCCTTTCCCAATCCAATTCTCTCGCAGAATTTGTGGAAAAGGTAGTCCAGCAAAATAGTGACGTTCTCAATCCCGAACCGCTTCGCCAGTCCGAGCAATATTACAAGCTCCAAAAGGAAAATGCAGACGATTCCAATCCACGGAAGATGCTGAAAAACGGCCATATCGATAAGGACAGCGCCGATTGCGATAGAGTAGAATTTATCCTCCTGTCGGCCGTCCAGTTCTTTCTGAAGGCGAAGCTCAAGTGTTGCCGCGCTTTCATCGACCGGCAACGGCGGCGAAGCATCCGCCCCACGCGCAAGAATATCGGAGATGGGTTTGCGTGGTGCGGGCAGCGCCTGAGGTTCAGGTCTGGATGCCGGATCGTCTCTTGTACTCATCCAGAATGTCCCGATCTGGAATTACAATGCCAGTGACACCGGGACGATAATTCTTTGCCCACGCACCATCCTTCCAGTGCGTTATCGACACCAATTCGCCGGGTCTTTTGTTAGCTAGGAAGGTACAGACGTTATGCAGATGAGCTTCTCGCAACCCGTCATTTATGCGCAGCTCCCTGAAGAAAATATCCTGAATTGGATTGGCTCCGAACATACGAACACGTCGATAAACTTCTGGAGACACTGGACCGTAGTCCCAAGCCTCAAAGTCGGTATCGATCAACCGAGCGCCGCCATTCTCTCCAATGAATAGCATTTGGGAGAGATACAAAATTTTCTGTAGCCCGAGATTTGTTATTTTCCACGAGCCGTGCTCGCAAATCTTACGGGCCGCCTGCATCGCAGTTAGAGGCATTGCGCACCTCCCTTTTCAGTCCGCATGTCCACCTATCTAGGTAACGTGTTGCTGAATTGCAACCTCAAACTGAGGTCATTCGGCCCGCGCCTAGTTAACGGGCTTTGCCGTTGCGTGAGCGTCCCGCGCGTCCATCAGCCCGGCAATGTCCTCCATACTCCCGAGCCGACCGCATACACCGGCAGCCATTGCGGGAGAGGTCATTATACTGCCTTCAGGTTTGGCGGTCCTTTTGGTCGGACTCGCGGCGTTATTGCGCCAGTTAGACCAAAAAGAAGGTCTTCCAGCTCTTCGGGAGGAATGTTGAGTTGGGACGCGATATGGTTCTTAGTAATCCCTTCTCGCCAAAGCTCAGTCAAAACCATCTGCCAAACACTTGAGCGTTCGGGGGGGAGCCCTTCAGGCTCCGTTGTTCCGTACTGACGATTGACCTGGATGCAGAAGGTTCGATATTGCCAATCCGTCAGTATGTTTAGCTTGTGGAGACGATAGGCTAGCGCTGCGACAGAAACCCCCCATCTAGCCTTGGCTTTAACGATCTTGTCGAGACCGGTAACGAAGGGAATCGCAGAGATCACATCATCTTTCGGCATTAGGAAAGATGCCGCAAACAGGTTCGCCTCGTGCTCTGCTGAACGTCCTTGTTTGGGGCCGCCATGCTTATGCAAAACTAGGTGCCCTAACTCGTGCGCCGCATCAAATCTGCTGCGCTCCGTTGATTTGAAGGTATTGAGAAACACGTATGGCTCGCCATTACGCCAGCACGAGAACGCATCAACATTTTTGGTATCTTCTGCCAAAGAAAAAACGCGCACCCCCTTCGTTTCGAGCAGCTTCACCATGTTGCCGATCGGCCTCTCACCGATGGACCAATGTTGACGCATCGTCCTCGCCGCCCGCGCTGGATCGCTTTCGCTACCTAGATTAAGCAAGTCAGCTGACGGAAGATTGAATTGCTGGCGCGTCCAATCCGCTAATTCGTACGCCAGCTCTCCAGCAGATAGCGCGGCATCCCGCTCCCGAGCCGTCATAGACTTTAGACTGCGAAAGCTGGCCGTAGTTACATCGATAGGATCAATATCATCAAGAAAGAAGAAATCTTTCGGATACCGCAGCGCCCTTACCAGCCGCTCAATCGTCTCCTCGTCAGGATTTTGCGTCCCGTTCACGATCCTTGAAAGCGTTACCGGGGCGATTTGTGCCCGTTCCGCTAGAATCTTTGCCGTGTACCGGCGCCGTTTCCGGGCCAGCTCAAGCCTCTTAACGTTGAACATAGCCGTTTACTTCTTACGAGTTACTACCGGCTCAAATTCCGCTGGGCCAAGATCTGGGACAGGTCGAGCAACCAAGTCGGGCCATTCGCCTCCGCGCACGATGAAAATGCGCTCTGCGAAGCCGTCAAAATTTCCGTTCGCAACCCGAAGCGGAAGTGACAATTCGGCTCGCACGTCATCCCCGTCTACCGAAACGCAGAAATACCAAACTCCAGAATTCGTAGGCGTAAAATTTGAAGTGCTCTTAAACATCTCTGGCGGGAACAGGTTGCCTTGTGAGAGATCAAGAAGGCGTTCTGATCCAGATTTTTTGCCGGACGCCGCTCGCGGTTCGTGCTCACGGGTCGCCGCAATATCAACGTTCTGATAAATAATTTTCCAATTCCGTTCCGGATGCCTCACCGATTCGATGTTATTTTCGCGGTAGAGAGACCATCCCTTGCTACGCCACGTAGCGCGCATGAATCGCGTACCGTAGATGTAAGCTAGCAGGCCCTCCGCCGTGGCTGGATCATTCTCGACAGAATCCGCCCGCGCGCCTTGAACAGCCCTTGCGATCTCGACCAATTCCTGGCGAGAGACCTGAAAAGGGACCAATCGTGCATCGATTTCCCAGTCGTCAGAGTAAATCAGAGCTGGCGGATAATCGATTCTGCTCGGAAGTGACACCTAAAAACTCCACGATAATTTTCTTTCCATCATATGTGGCATTAAAAATTATCGCGGTCAAGAGCATCTCTCTGCTTCCCCAGCGCTTCTGGGCAGCCTTCTTGGCGATCTCGGATCGCTTCTTGGCCGACTTCTCCTCGGCCCGCGCCTTCCCTACCAGCGGCCGGTGGCGTCGGACGATTTGCGACGACTGGCAGATATCTGAACGCGCTACGCTGTGGCCTGTCGAGAGCCAGCGAGAGCGATGAGCCGATTTGCACACCGCCCGCGGCCATTCCGGTTCGCGAACAGCTTCCCTCCAGCCCGGCGGCACGACGCGTTGAGGGTCACAACTTCGACAACTCCAGTTGCTGTCGGTCGCCGATCCATGTCCTGGCAAGATCCGCTTCCAGCTTCCTTGCCTCGTCGGCCTTGCCGCGGGCCTTGTAGAGTTCGGCAAGCCCGTACCACGACCAGCCGTTGCCAGGGGCGCGCTTGAGCGCGCGCTGGAACTGCTCCTCCGCCTCGTCGAGTCGCCCCGCCTGCATCAGCGCGACTGCGAGCGATTGCCGCACCGGGTAATACCAGTAGGGCGGCTCCATGTAGGGCAATCCATCCTGCAGCGCAGCCGCCCGCTCGAACCGCTCGATCGCTGCAGCCTTGTCGCCCTGACGCTGCGCGATACGAGCTTCGATGACAGTGCGCGCCAGCGCCAACACGTCCTGTGCCGGAACGTGCGAGGCGTTGAGCAACGTGAAATCCCCGCCCTCGAGGGCCGCGATCGCATTCGCTTCCGCCTTGGCGGCGGGAAGATCGCCCTGCTCCCAGTAGGCAATGCCGCGCGCGTAGTGCCACATGGCCTTGACATACGGAATGGCGTCGCCGGGATCGGAGAGCGCCAGAACGGTGGCAGGGGGGCTGAACAGCGCATGGGCGAAGTAAGGCGCCGCCTTGACCGGCTGCACCAGCGCGATGCCGCGCGCGACCTCGTCGGGGATGAGGCCGCGCAGCTTCTCAGCCGCCGCGATGACGGTGGGTCCGTCGCCCGCCATCTGGGCAGATACCAGCACGAAATGGACGTTGTGCGGGTAGTACCCAAGGCGATACACGCCCATGGGCGCATTGGTCGCCGCCAGATATTTTTCGTCTACCCCGATTGCGGTCTTGTTGTCGGCCAGCGCATCAAGATAGCGCCCGACCCGGTAGTAGATATGGGTCGGCATATGCACGAGATGGCCGGCGCCGGGAATGGCCCCCCGGAGCCGGTCCGCATAGGGCTCCGCGCGCTCCGGCCGGTCCGACGCCTCCACCGCGTGGATGTAATAGTGCATCGCGCCCGTATGGTTCGGGTCGCGCACCAGCACGCGTTCGAGCGTCGGCACGATGGGGCGGCTTTGCGGATTTGGCGCGTGGCCTCCGGGCTGCCAGTAATTCCACGGGCTGAGGTCCATCACTGACTCAGCGTAGAGCACCGCGATCTCGTTGTCGTCCGGGAATTGTGCCGCGACCTTCTCCATGGCTGATGCGTAGGCGGCATCGAGCGGCACCCGGTCCGCCTTCGCGTCCTTGACGTAGCGGGTCGAGACCGCTGCAATCAGCGCCTGCTCGCGCGGAGTCGCCCTGGAGGCGAGCATGAGCGCCTTCTCAGCTGCCGCGAAAGCTGGCGCCACCGCGTCTTCCTGCATCGGCAGATTGATGTTGGGCCCGAGCACCAGCGCTTCGCCCCAGAAGCACATGGCGCAGTCTGGATCGAGCTTCTGCGCCTTGCGGAAAGCGCGCTGCGCCTCGCTGTGATTGAAGGCGTAGGTAAGCCGGAGCCCTTGATTGAAATAGGACTGCGCCAATTCGTTCGCCGTCGTGATCCTGTACGTCACCGTGCCGAGCCCGTCCCACAGCGGCGGATCTGTGTCGGCGAAAGCAGCCGCCGGCGAGGCAGCCTGCATTTCCGCTTGCGGCACCTCCGTTCGTGCCTGGGCCAAGCGCAGCATGACGCCGGCTACGCCGGTGGGCGCCGCCCCATGACAGACGGCGACGTCAGCGCCAAATTGCCGCTCGGTAGCGGCGGCGACGCCTATGCTATCGGTCGGGTCGCCGCCAACGGCGAACGGTGCAACCAAGCCACCCAGCGCCGCACCAACGAGAGGCAGACGCAACGGAAAAATCACGCGCATGTTGCCCTCCAATCCTGATGACGAAGCTCAGGCGGAGCGCGGCGCCGTGAGCGGTGCGCGACCGCATGGGCAGGCAGGGAGGCTACTCCTCGCAGTCAGCCACGGCAACGGGTGCATCTCAGCAAGGGCATCCGCGTTCCAACACAATTCCGCGCGCCTCGGGCTAGTCGGTCACTGGCCCAACTCCGACATGACAAGCACGATCGCGCCCCCACCCGGCGATGTGACCGGCTAACGCACCCTACGAACTGCCAAGAGCGCATAACCAAAGGTGGGCATATCCGTAGCGGCCCCTTTCGAAATAGAATCTCCGCGAGCGAGCACGCCGGCAACGGGGACTTTCCATGATCCTGGGGATGTCAGTAGGCGCCTTCACAATCTTGCACGTCATCATCACCCTTGTCGCAATCGGAAGTGGACTGATCGTTGTGGGCGGGATGTTTGCCTCGAACAGGCTGCCGGTAACGACCGCACTTTTTCTCTTCACAACGGCGCTCACCAGCTTGACTGGATTTCTTTTCCCTATCCACGGCTTCACGCCGGCTTTGGGTGTCGGAATTGTGGCTTGTGTGATCCTGGCGGTCGCGCTGTTTGCTTTGTACAAAGAGCGCTTGGCAGGCGCATGGCGCTGGATCTACGTAATCACCGCTGTTGTGTCGCTTTATCTTAACGTCTTCGTTTTGGTCGTGCAAAGCTTCGTGAAGGTTCCGGCTCTTCATACGCTTGCGCCGAACCAGACCGAACAACCCTTCGCGGTCACCCAGGCCGCTGTGCTGGCCATCTTCATTCTGATCACTCTGATCGCCGTCATTACATTCCGCCCCCTTCGAGCGCGGATGTAACGGTTTGCGACGTCTGCTGCCGGCCAGATCCTTCCATAGGATGAGGCAGAGCTTGGCGCCCCTTTCCCGTCAACGCCCATATTCCGGTTTTCCCAACGGAGCCGGATTGGGATTTTCTTTCACCCAATGCACAGCCAATTCCATCAAGCGCCCCGGTTCATCGTCGCCGATGCCGCCGCGCAGCCGTTTTGCAAGGTTGGCGGCTTCTTCCAGTTCGTCGGAGCCAAGCGGCGTTCCCGACGCGAAGTGTTTCACCAAGGCGTCGAGCATTTTTCGGAAATCGGCATCCCAATTGCCTCCGCCATTGCCCATGATCTCCCGGGCCAGCCGCCCGGAAAGACGGATGACCTCGCCTTGAACCGTTTGCGCAGGACCAGAGCCGGGCACGAGAAATTGCCATAGCACATCGTGTTGTTCGTGCCACTTCCCATCGGGCACGCGGATAGGAGACGTTCCGTCGTGCATTTGCCGTCTCGCAACAGGCGCGACATTGAACAAGGCATACAGCTTCATCAGCCCCAAATCGGTTTCGGCAAGATAGTCCTTGTTGAAATCAGCGCGGGAAAACTCGAACTGCTTGCCGATACGTTCCACGCTTTCAGCCATATCCGGTGTGATCTCAGCTCCCGCACTCAATAGAAATTCGGATATGACGGCCATGCTCGAGATGCCTATGTTCCGACATCTGTCGAGGCCATAGCTGAGCGGCGTTTGTCCGCTCTTGTTCTTTGCGTGAATATCCGCGCCATGAGCAACGAGCGCTCTTACCGCGCCGTCGCGATGATACCCCGCCGCCATGTGAAGCGGCGTGTCGCCATAGTTGCTTTTTGCCTGCACATCCGCGCCAAGCTCCAGCAAGACGCCCACGCTGTCGCTACCGACGGTAGCTTGCACATGCAGCGGCGTACGCCCGTAATGCTCGCGGGCATTGACATCAGCTCCTTGCGCCACCAGCCATCGGGCAAGTTCACCCGGAACATGATAAAAATGCAGCGCCGTATCCTTGTTAAAGCCGCTGTAGGCACTAATCTCGCATGCGTCAAATACGTCCTTTAGCGCGGCAAGGTCTTTTGACTCTATCAATTCCTTGAAGTTCTTCGGCAGAGTTTTTCTTTTTCTCGCCATTGTTCAACGTTTCCTTCGTCTGTACGGATGCTGCTCAGTTCAGTGGGGTGGGCAAGAGTCGCAAATAGCGACCGTGCCGACCGTTCAGTTTCGCCATCGCGGAAAAGATGGTGGGCATGTCGCGTCGCGCGACTTTGGCACCCTGCTTGTTCTTCGTATCACTCGGCGCATATCCGCACTCCATCAAATTTTCAAGTTTGACGCGAACAGGCTATACGAAAACAGAAGAATCTCAGCAAAGATGCATTGGTCTGCCAATGCATCTTTACTGGCCTCCGTCGGATACGCGAACCAGATGTCTGTTCTCTCAAACACCCCCGCCGTCAATAGCAATAGCGGCCGCGACGCGCTCTCCGTACTGCATTCGGTGTTCGGGCTGCCGGGCTTTCGCGGGGCGCAGGAGAAAATCGTCCGCCACGTCACCGAGGGCGGCAACTGCCTGGTGCTGATGCCTACCGGGGGCGGCAAGTCGCTATGCTATCAGCTGCCGGCGCTGTTGCGCGAGGGCTGCGGCATCGTCGTCTCACCACTGATTGCGCTGATGCGCGACCAGGTCGCGGGGCTGATCGAAGCCGGGGTGAACGCGGCGGCGTTGAATTCCACGCTGTCTGCGCGGGAGGCGGAGGAAGTCGAGCGGCGGCTGATCGCCGGCGATCTCGACCTGCTCTATGTCGCGCCGGAGCGGCTGGTGACGCCGCGCTGCCTTGCGTTGCTGGGCCAAGCCAACATCGCGCTGTTTGCTATCGACGAGGCGCATTGCGTCTCGCAGTGGGGCCACGACTTCCGCCCTGAATATGTCGCGCTATCCGTCATCGCGGAGCGCTTTCCCGACATCCCGCGGATCGCGCTGACGGCAACAGCCGACGAGCTGACGCGAAAGGAGATCGTGCAGCGGCTATCGCTTTCCGGCGCGCCGCAATTCGTATCGAGCTTCGACCGGCCAAACATCCGGTATGAGATCATCGACAAGCGAAATCCGCTGACTCAGCTAAGGACATTCATCAGCGAGCGGCATTCGGGCGACGCCGGCATCGTCTATTGCCTGAGCCGCGCCAGGGTCGAGGAGGTGGCCGCAGCGCTCGCCGATACAGGCATCACCGCACTGCCCTACCATGCGGGACTTGACGCCGACGTACGCGCCCGCAATCAGGATCGCTTCATCAGCGAGGACAGCGTGGTGATCGTCGCGACGATTGCGTTCGGCATGGGTATCGACAAGCCCGACGTGCGCTTCGTCGCGCATCTCGACCTGCCGAAAAGCATTGAAGCCTACTACCAGGAGACTGGACGCGCCGGGCGCGACGGCCAACCATCGACGGCCTGGATGACCTATGGTCTCAACGACATCGTCCAGCAGCGCCGCATGATCGATGAATCCACCGCCTCCGACGCGTTTAAGCGCGTATCGATCGGCAAGCTCGATGCGCTGGTAGGCCTTGCCGAGACGGCATCTTGCCGGCGCAGGCGCCTGCTCGCCTATTTCGACGAGACGTTCGAGATCGACAATTGCGGCCAATGCGACAACTGCGTCACGCCGCCGCGCGTGCGCGACGGCAAGATCGTCGCGCAGAAGCTTCTGTCCTGCGTCTATCGCACCGGTCAGCGCTTCGGCGCCGTGCATCTGATCGATGTTCTTGTGGGGCGCCTGACCGATCGCGTCAGGCAGTTCGGTCACGACAGGCTGTCGGTGTTCGCCGTCGGTCGCGAACTCAACGAGAAACAGTGGCGCGTGGTGTTGCGGCAACTGGTCGCGCTGGGCCATCTGCGCAGCGACAGCGAGGCATTCGGCGCCCTCAAGCTGACGGATACGGCGCGCGGCGTCTTGCGGGGCGAAACTGAAGTGTGGTTGCGCGAGGAAGCCGCGGGCACATCCCGCGTCAGGTCGCGCGGCGATGTGGGACCAAGGCCTGCAAGCCGGCGCGGAGCCCTCGATCCCCAGTTGCGAGCCAGCCTGCGGTCATGGCGATCAGACGTGGCGCGCCTGCGCGGCGTGCCGCCCTATGTGGTGCTGCATGACTCCACGCTGGACGGCATCGCCGCAACACATCCGACAACACTCGACGAACTGCGCGCTATCCCGGGGATCGGCGACAAGAAGCTCGAGCATTACGGCGAGGATTTGCTGAAACTGGTTTGGGCACAGCACAATTCGGGAAAAGCGTGAGCGACGCGCGCTCCAACCTGGGTGCAGAATCGGAAGAAGATTTCACCGTACCGCCGGAGAGCCGCACGCATCGAATTCACAATCAGTGCGAGTGTGATCAATTTGCGCAACGTGCGCAACGCAGGATCAAGCGGACTTGGCATGCCGCCGTTTGAGACAGGTCAAGGCGCAAATTGATTGTGGTCAAGGCCAGAGCGCATTGGTGTGGGGCACAATTCCAGTTTGAGTTCCCATGCGTGGAGGGGTGTGATGCGAGTGCGCGGTTTTCTGCTTGCAGGAATTACAGGCTTCGTTGCCGCAGTTGGCTTTTTTTCCTCGGGGGCGATGACGGTCAGCTATGCGCAGCTAGGCTCTTCCAGTCAGCCCAACGCTCTGCCTGGTGCACCTGAGCTTACACCCGTCGAGTTCGTGCGGGCGAACCGCATCTTCTTCGAGCGCTGCGCGGGCTGTCACGGCGTGCTGCGCAAGGGCGCAACTGGAAAGCCGCTGAC
>JGI24705J35276_12237230_pt1 | contig 10262 bp, 11 predicted proteins | sample TergutNt197P4_FD_35276 | JGI IMG/M metagenome (IMG submission 35276)
AGTTCTAATGCTGAGAAGATGCCTGCGGGGCCTGCGCCCACGATGATTACGTCATATTTCAAAGGATAATTCTCCCTCTGGGACCCAAAGGTAGATACAACAGGTGACATATAACTGTTAGCTGGTCTTAGTGTGGATTAACTGGTCCAGCTGTGAGATGGGTGTATCTGTTTTTGCGATATGTCTTGCATAAACATTTAATACTCTAAATATATAGTAGGACAGGAGAGTTATGACAAAAGACAAGGATGTAGAAGGCATAGACGAACACATAAGCGACTTCAACCGTTTCTACATACTAACCATACTCTATCAAAACCCCGCCCACGGCTACAGCATCATAAACCAATTCAAAACCCAAGTCAAAAAAGAAATCAGCCCAAGCCTAGTCTACCCATTTCTTCAAGAACTCGAAGAAAAAGGCTACGTCAAACACACCGCCAAAATGGTAGGAGAAAAAAGACGCAAAACCTTTGAACTCACCCCAACAGGCAGAGAACTATGCAACAACCTCTTCAAACGCTTCACAGAACTAGTCTCAACCGCATTTGAAACCAGCCTCCAAACATGCACACACTGCAAAACCCAAATCTACAAAACAGTACACCAAGAAACCATCAACAACACAGAAAAAACATTCTGCTGCACCCACTGCGCCCAAGCATACAAACAAAAACAGAAAAACAACACAAAACAACCAACATAAAACCACACAACCCTACAACCAACATACCGACACACTATGCCCTTAGAAAATAATAACAAATACTAAGAAAAGAAAAGTAAAAAGTAGCCTATGCTCTGAATTAATCTTTGATAGCTTCAATAAAACTCATGACATTCCAGAGTTTAACCCTAGTGTAGGGCGGCATGTTGGGATCTTGAAGAATTTCATCCAACAAGGCAACAGCGTTTGAAGCCTTCACAGCCGGCGTATACTCGCTACTTTGCAGGGCATTCATAGCGTCTTTGGCACTTCGACGTATATTACGTGGTGTTGTACTGTCTTCAGAAACCTCACCAAGCACCATCAACGCCTGCTTAATCTTTGCTTCATATTCTTCCGTTTTCTTCTTACGCACCATAAAAGGGTCTCCCCGTTTTACTGCATCTGGCAGTAATCAAGCTATATATGTATTTATACGTATTTACCTTTGGGGTTTAACATGCAACAAGATAGAGAAGACAACCCAATCAAGCGTATGGCAGAACTATTACGACAGGGCGCCACCCTAACTGATCTCTCCTGCCCCGCCTGCGCATCACCACTATTTCGACTAAAAGACAGTACACTCTGGTGTGCAAAAGACGAAAAGAAAGTAATTGTAATCAAAGAGGGCCAAGAACCACCCAAACAAAACGCACCAGCACAAAATAACAATGCATACGACAAGCTCGAATCAGTTCTGATGACCAAAATCAACGACATACAAAATAAAATCGAAACAATCCAAGATATAGACGAACTGCAAAAACTCACCAGCGCACTAAACGAACTGTTAAATAGTGTTGAAAAAATTAAAAAAATGAAGGCATAAACAGCACTTGACACTGGGTCTCTACAATAATTTTCCCCAAAACCTCCATTATATACAAAGCTATCACAATATGACTACAAATAGGCAACTCCAACAGCAACTAATTCATCACCTCAGCAAAATTAACAATAAACAATTCAGCTTTGAAGAAGTCACCATTCCAACAGTACCAAAGGGTGTGGTTATTTTTGAGATCGGGCTAGCAGAAACCGATGGCTTTACTTTTCTCAATGAGGAGCAAACAAGAAAAGCTCTGGAATACATCTCAAAGGGACAGGTATCGATGCTGGATTTCTTTTGTGCAATACGCTACTACAAAACAGATGGGGAAAAGCAACAGGCGTTAAAATTTGATTACTATATGCTGCGCGGGGTATTTGGGAAAGGCACCTTGGAGTTGCAGGTTTATCATGAGAGAGGACCGCGTTATGTTTCGCCACAGGATTTAACAAATTTTTTGGTAAATAACCTCAACAATAACTTGAAACGTAAAATCATCAAAGAATTAACCCCAACAAACTAAAGCAACCCGTACACGCCGTTTTTTATTTCTTTAGCCGAAAGCTATATTTGCTGCCCGATTAAGAATCAATGAGTATCGAAGCGACATTATATTAATTAGGAAGTATCACTAAATGCTACCGATTGAAGTATCTGGACTAAAAAAAGCCTACGGCAGCCTCAAAGCCGTAGACGGCATCTCCTTCACAGTCAAAGAAGGAGAAGTTTTTGGACTACTGGGGCCAAACGGTGCAGGCAAAACAACCACCATCGAAATCATGGAGGGCCTGCGCGAACGAGACGACGGAGACGTCAAAATCTTAGGATTCGACCCTTGGAAAAATGGATATGAACTCCACAAAAAAATAGGCGTCATCCCCCAAAACTTTACCTTCTTTGAAAAAACCACACCCAAAGAAGCCATAAACTACTATGCTGATCTCTTCCACGTCAAAGTAGATGCTGATGCCATCCTACAAGACGTACTTCTCGAAGACATGGCCAAACACCCCTTTGAAAGCCTAAGCGGCGGCCAAAAACAAAAAACAGGATTAGCACTCTCCTTGGTAAATCAACCAGAACTGCTCTTTCTCGATGAACCCACCACAGGCCTAGACCCCAATGCACGCCGAGCCATCTGGGAAGTCATCCGGGGACTAAAAGCTAAAGGCAAAACCATCATCCTAACCACCCACTACCTAGACGAAGCCCAACAGCTCTCTGACCGCGTAGCCATCATGGATCATGGACACATCGTTGCTACCGGCACAACCCAAGAAATCATCCAACAACACGGCTCAGGCGAACGCCTAGAAATTCAGGGCAGTCAGCAACTTGCAAACTATATCAAAGCAAACACTGAGGAAATGCAGGTAGAATATGACCAAGCAAAAGGTATAGTCACAGTTTTACTCAAAAAGAAAATCGATGCACTAGCGGCTTTGGCTGCCGCTGAGCAATCAGGCATGGAATGGGGCAACATTCAAACCCGCCAAGACAGCCTCGATGATGTGTTCATTAAACTCGTCCAAGAACCTCTCGAGGAACAACAAGAAACAACGCCAAAAGACCAAACAAACAAAAAACAGAGACGATAAATATGGTAAGCGCAAGACGTATCTACGCAGACTTTAGAGTATTTAGCATAGGATACCTCAGAAACAAATTCGGATTATTTTTCGGTTTAATTTTCCCAGTAGTATTAATTTTGATTTTCGGCGCCATCTTTGCTGGCGGCGGAGCCGAAACTGTCGATGTTTATGTTCAAAACCAAGATAACGGTGCCTTTGGGCAAAACATAGGCGACAGCTTTCTTAGCGCACTAAATCAATCCAGCACCATAAGAGTCATAACCGTGGACACCACAGAGAATTTTGCGGACTTTTTAGCAGCAAAATCCGCATCGGATGGCATATTTATTCCGTCCGATTTCTCAGCACACTACATAGAGGGAAATCAAGTCAACATCACAGTCTATGGCAATCCAGCCTCAAGCACAAGTGGCATAGTTAGCGGTACAGTCAACGGATATGCCAGTTACTTCAACCTTCAACGCTTCAACGGCACCACAGTTATAGGCCTAACCACAACAACCATCAACACTCAACAAACCAACTATGTAGACTTTTTAATCCCCGGCTTAATCGGCTTCTCGATTCTCACAAGCCCCATGTTCTCACTGGTCAACATATCAAGCGACTACAAAAAAAATAAACTCTTCAAACAACTCTCACTTACCCCGCTAACCAAAATGGAATGGCTCATCTCCAAAGTACTCTTCTACATACTTCTAAGCGCCGCCGGTTTTCTGCTAATGAGCGGAGTGGGCATCCTTATCTTTAATGCACACATCACATTCTCGCTATGGCTCATACCATTTCTAGTATTGGGCCCCATACTTTTTGCATCACTTGGCATGCTAGTAGGCACGGTAACCAAAAACCCCGAAACAGCAGGCGTTATTGGCAACATCATAACGTTCCCCATGATGTTTCTAGCAGGCACTTTTTTCCCGCTCAGCATCATGCCATCCTACCTGCAAACCATCGCCCATGTACTACCACTCTTCTACGTTACCGAGGGATTAAACAATGTCATGGTCTACAACAACATCCCCGCAGCAATGTTTGACATAGCAGTTCTAGGGATCATAACACTGGTCATCTTTGTCCTAGCAGTAAAACTATTCAAATGGAGAGAAGACTAACCCTTCTCTTTATTGCCACTTTTATTATCTCAATTACTCACTCAACTTTTGCCGTTAAACCCAATTGCATCTGTTAAAGGAAAAATGATAGATTAGTTGCAATGGGTTATTGGGTTGTTTTTGCTGGGTGGCGGGGTTCTATTCGATATTTTTGCTCAGGTGCGGCGATGGTTATTTTTATGCCTGAGGCTACTGGACCGGTTAACCAGACGTTGCCGCCTATGACAACATTGTCACCCACCACTGTTTCTGCGCCCAGAAGGGTTGCACCGCTGTAGATAACTACGTTATTGCCGATGGTTGGATGGCGTTTACGGCCTTTGATTATGTTACCCGCCTCATCTTTGGGAAAGCTCAAAGCACCAAGTGTTACACCCTGATAGAGTTTGACATTGTCACCGATTTCGGCGGTTTCGCCTATAACAACTCCGGTGCCATGGTCGATGAAAAAGTTCCGCCCGATTTTTGCTCCGGGATGAATATCAACCCCGGTTAAGCTGTGCATGTGCTCACTCATAATCCGGGGAATTAGAGGGACACCGCTTAGGTAGAGTTCATGGGCGATACGATAAGTGGTAATGGCTAAAACACAGGGATAACTCAAGATGACCTCATCAGTACTCACGGCCGCTGGATCACCACTGTATGCAGCTTGGATGTCTCCGCTGAGTTTACCACGGATTTCGGGCAACTTTTCAAGTAACTCCCGAGCGACCACATGTGCCCGTTTCTGGCAGAGATCGTGGGGACATTGACTGATTTTTCTGCAGATATATTTGAGGCTCTTCTCAATCTCATCAGTAAGTCGGGCGTAAATTGAGGTTAATTTTATGCCTAAATAATAGTTTACATTGGCTTTAGATGGTTCTGAATCACCCAGATAGCCAGGGAAAAGAACAGTGAATAAATCTTCCAAAACCTCAATGACGATTTTTTTGTTAGGTAAATCGCGTCCTTCAAGGTGATCCATGCCGCCAAACTTTTCGTAACTAGCCGCCAAATCATCAACCAGTTTTGGCAGACCCCTTGCAACCCAATCCTGTTCCACTGTATGGTTGGTATGCATCAATGTGTCAATCATACGATCGGGATTCCAGCAATCAACCTCTTTGTTTTGTTCTAGACATTTCTTGCAATCTATGGATGGGGATGGATTTGTAGACATGTCTGTGTTCTTCCCTTTGCTTTGTATTGGTAAGAGGAGAATATAAGAGAAGCGTCTGTTTAAAAAAGAGAAACAGAAATGCCGGATTATTGTTGGAATAGTGTAGTGCTTAGGTAGCGCTCACCTGTGTCGGGCAGGATAACTAGGACAAGTTTGTCTGCGTTTTGGGGGCGTTTGGCAATTTCGAGAGCAGCCCATGTTGCAGCTCCTGAAGAGATACCTACTAGCAGACCTTCTTGTTGGGCTAATGCGCGGGCGGTTTTTAGGGCGTCATCATCGGTTACTTGGATGATTTCATCGACTATGTCGAGTTGGAGGGTGTCGGGTTTAAAGCCTGCGCCTAGGCCTTGGATTTTGTGGGGTCCGCTTTTTCCGCCGCTAAGTACGGGTGAAGCGGCGGGTTCTACGGCTATGGCTTGGAGGGTTGGTTTTTTGCCTTTGAGGTATTGTGCTATGCCGGTTATGGTTCCGCCTGTGCCGACTCCTGCGACGACTATGTCGACTTTTCCGTTGGTGTCTTTCCAGATTTCGGGGCCGGTTGTTTGGCAGTGGGCAGTGGGGTTGGCGGTGTTTTTGAATTGTTGGGGGATAAAGCTTCCAGGGGTGGATGCGGCGAGTTCTTCGGCTTTTTTGATGGCGCCATTCATGCCGGCGGATCCAGGGGTTAGAACGAGTTGTGCGCCGTATGCTTTGAGGAGGTTGCGGCGTTCTATGCTCATGGTCTCAGGCATGGTTAGGATAAGTTTGTAGCCTTTGACGGCTGCAACCATGGCAAGGCCGATGCCGGTATTGCCAGAAGTGGGTTCGATGATTGTTGCGCCGGGTTGGATTAGGCCTTGGGTTTCGGCGGTTTCGATCATGTTTTTACAGATGCGGTCTTTTATGCTACCGCCAGGGTTGAGGGATTCGAGTTTAGCCACGACTGTGGCGTTTATGCCTTGGGTGAGTTTGTTTAGGCGTACTACGGGAGTTTTACCTATTGTGTCTAATACGTTATTGTTTATGGTCATTTTCCACACTCTACCTAACGCTGTTATGAAATGGTAGCTTTCACACTTTAAAACGTTTACGGAGGGGCAAAACAGAGAAGAAATGAAACATCTAATAAATATAAGCGTGTTATACTGATGTGATACTTATGAGTCCGCAATGCGAAATAATCGCCAAATACATATTGCCCATTTTCCGCTCCATGCTAGCAAAAGAACTTGTCCAAACCCACCACCTCTCCCAAACTGAAACCGCCAAAAAACTCGGAACCACCCAAGCCGCTATCAGCCAATACCTCAACTCAAAACGCGCCTACAAAGGCACAAAACAAATAGAAGAATTCCTGCCTCAAATCCAAACCTTAGCCACAGAAACCGCCAAAAAAATAGCCGACAACAAAACCAACCCAGAAAACATTACTCCCCATATCTGCAACCTTTGCACAACACTCTACAAAAAAACAACAACTCCTCAAACAAGCAAACCCAAAACCCACCTCTAACAACCAGTTTATCGCAAAGGTATCAAGTATACGTTTCATAAAATTTTATGTATCTGTAACGATTACTGGTGTTAAACATCACAGACAGGTATTGAAACATGAAAGACAGCAAGGACTTCAAATTTGATAAAAGAGCCTCAACTTATGATGAAGGAATTGAAGGCAAAGTATCAAAAAAGTTTTACAAGTTATTGCTAAAGCAAGTCAAGCTTCATCAAGGCGCAACTGTTTTAGATGTTGGTTGTGGAACGGGTACGATTCTTAAAAATTTAAGTGACCTTACAGACATAAACGGGTATGGAATCGATGTAGAAGAGAACATGATTCTGGAGGCAAAATCAAAGTGCCCAGAAATGAATATTTTTGTTTCAGACTGTACAAAAACCCCTTTTGCAGATAATCAGTTCGATATTGTAACTTCATGCATGTCTTATCACCATTTTGCAGATAAACAAGGATTTGCAAAGGAAGCCGCAAGAATCATAAAGTCTGGAGGACACCTATACATCACAGACCCACGCTTCCCATGGATCGTTAGAAAACCATTGAATTTAGCCCTACGCATACATAAGATAACAGGGTATTTTGGGACTCCTAAAGAAATTGAAAAAGTCTTTTTGGAACATGGCTTTGAACTTGTTGATTGTAATTTTGACCTGTATGCCCAATGTGTTAAACTAAGAAAAGCAACTAAACAAACAAGTTGTTCACCTCCGGCCCAATAAACAATCAAAATCAATCAACAGCCAAACAAGTACAGAGACATACAACGAGAGGATGAAAACCCATCTGCAATAGATATCACACCAACAACAACACAAGAAATGTTGATCCACCTAGTTTTTAGGGTAAAAATTGAGAGCTCCTTACCTATTGAGGTATGAGCTAAACATAAAGAAGGAATGGATGTTAACCCTTAATGACTGCTAGGGGTGTGAGGCGGGCGACTTTGGTGGCTATGCCGATTTGGTGGCTGACCTCTGCAACCATGTCTACGTCTTTGTAGGCGGGGTCTGCTTCTTCTGCAAGTACTGTTGGGCTTGCGGCGCGGACTGCGATGCCGCGTTTTTCGAGACGACTTCTTACTTCTGCGCCTCCGAATTGGCGTTTGGCAGCAAAACGGCTCATCGTTCGTCCAGCACCATGAGCTGTGGAACCAAAGGTTAACTCCATGGCTTTTTGTGTACCCACAAGTACCCAAGAGCTGGTACCCATGCTTCCGGGGATAAGCACTGGTTGGCCCTCGCTTCGGTAATCTTCAGGCACTGCTTCATGCCCTGCAGGGAACGCGCGGGTGGCGCCTTTGCGATGAACCCAGACCTTCTTTTGTACACCATCCCCAACATCGTGGGTTTCCATTTTGGCGATGTTGTGAGCAACATCATAGACAAGTTTGAGACCGATTTTTTCGGGATCTTGTCCATAGACTTGGTGGAAGCTCTGTCTGACCCAGTGCATTATGGCTTGGCGGTTGCAGAAGGCATAGTTAACGGCGCAGGCCATGGCTTCAACGTAGTCTTTGGCTTCTTGGCTGTTGCCAGGAGCGCATGCTAGTTCGCGGTCAGGCAGGTTGATTTTGTATTTTTGTACTGCATGTTCCATTACACGAAGATAATCAGAACAGACTTGGTGGCCGTATCCGCGGCTGCCGCAGTGGATCATAACGGTAACTTGTCCTTCGTGGGTGAGACCAAAGGCTTTGGCGGTTTTGGGGTTGAAAATTTTATCTACTTTTTGAATTTCTAGGAAGTGATTGCCGCTGCCTAGTGTGCCAAGTTGGGTTAAACCGCGGTTTTTAGCGGTTTGACTAACTTTATCAGGGTTGGCGTTGGGCATGTGTCCGTTTTCTTCACAGTGTTTGGCGTCTTCGCTCCAGCCTAGGCCGCGGTCGATGAGCCACTGCACGCCCTCAACGGCGAGGGTGTCAAGGTCACGGTTAGATATGGTGAGGTCTTTTCTGCGGCTTCCTAATCCGGATGGTATGTTGCGAAAGATTGTTTCGGTTAGGGGGGTTAGTTTGGATCGGACTTCGGTGTCGGTTATGTTGGTTGAGAGGAGTCTAACGCCGCAGTTGATATCATATCCAACGCCGCCTGGGCTTATGACTCCGTCGGTGTAGTCGGTTGCTGCAACGCCGCCGATGGGGAAGCCGTAGCCTTCATGTCCATCGGGGAGTGTGATGGCATGTTTGTAGATTCCGGGGAGTTGGGCCACGTTGCCGCATTGCCAAAGTGTGCGGTCAGTTTGCATCTTTTCCAGTAGGGCTTTATTGGCAAAAATCATGGCGGGAACTTTCATTTGGGGTTTGTACTTGGGAATCTGCCACATGTAATCGTTAATTTTCTCAAGAGGCACCCGTTCAGGTGCGGGTCTGCTTTCATTTTCGCCCAAAACACTTCACTTCATGACAAAAACCCAAGCAGATTATTAAAATGTTTACGGTTGGGTTTTGGGTTGTTTGGTCTTGGCGTATTCGATAAATCCCATGATGCAGTTGTCTAGCACGGTTTTTTTGTAGATGGGGTGGTTTTGGATGTAGCTGATAATTTTGGTCATGACGGGGTCTGCTTGGATGATGTTTTCTCGAATGGTTTCCAGGCTTTGGTTTGTTTCTACACCGGCTTGTGCAATGTCGGCCCAGAGTTGTAGCTGTGTTTTGTAGGCTTCAAGTCGGTTAACTGCATCATCAGCTCGTCCGAAGTGACTAAAGTAGAGTGCTTGGGGGCTAAGGGCGATGAGTTTGTCAAGGGATACCAAGGCTGATTCGAGATAGAAGGGTGGAGGAGTTGTTGGGACAACTACGTTACAGTCGGGCAGATAAGTACCTGCGGCATCTCCGGGAAAAACGCCATTGTTGAGGTTTTCTTGGAAACTAAGGTTGTGTGAGGCATGTCCTAGTGTTTCAATGACGGTGAGTTTAGCGTTGTCTCCTAAATCAAAAATACCCTCAGTTATGGGGATTATGCGGTCTTTGGGTACGGGTTCGGGTTTGCCGAAGATTTCGCTGACATAACCTAAAACGGCTTGACTTGAGGGCCAGAGGCGTTCAGGGTCGATTAGGTGGGGTGCGCCGCGTGGGTGGACAATAACTTTGGCGTTTGGTAGAGATTTTAGCAAGGTGCCTGCGCCGCCGCCATGGTCAAGATGGATATGAGTCACTGCAACATACTCTATAGCTTTGGGTGCTATATCTAGTTCGTCTATAGCGCTAAGGAGGTTGGGTATTGAGTTTGTTGGGCCGGACTCGATGAGTGTGGGTTTTGAGCCGGTTATGATATAGCTGCAGATGAGTTGTTTAAAACCGCCAGTGTCGAGTTCAACTTGGTAGAGGTTTTTTCCAATTTGTTTTGTATGCATCAT
>JGI24705J35276_12237228_pt1 | contig 10245 bp, 7 predicted proteins | sample TergutNt197P4_FD_35276 | JGI IMG/M metagenome (IMG submission 35276)
GGTGCAACGATGCACCCTTCGAGGTGAAACGATGCACCTTCGAGGTGCAACGATGCACCCTTCGAGGTGAAACGATGCACCTTTTGGGTGCAACGATGCACCCTTCGAGGTGAAACGATGCACCTCGAAAGTGCAACGATGCACCTGTGGAGGTGCAACGATGTACAATTGAAAGCGCAAATGTAAATCATTATTTTAAAAAAATACATCATCATCATTTTTTTTTTGAAGATCTTAAAAAAACGCCTATTTTTGACGCCTTTTATCAAACAAACCTGTCGAATTTTTGATGAAATATATTAAAAACTAAAGTATTATGTTAGAGATACCCGAATCAAAAACCGTCAGTTTGCAGGTCAACGAAGTTTTAACCGGCAAACGTATCATTCAGGTATACCATGCCGCAAGTTCGCCCAAATTCGCCTGGTACAACGGCGATCCTGCCGAATATCATCCGCTGCTTGCCGGACGGCAGGTATTGTCGGCGCGCGGGCACGGCATGTTTGTTGACATCTTTTTCGACCATAACACCTTCATCACAGTGAGCGATGGCGTCAATATGCGGTATTATCCGTCATCGGAAGCATGTCCGCCGAAATATCAGTTGCTCGTTGAGTTCGACAATGGCGCCTGCGTGGTTTTCACGGTAGCCATGTATGGAGGAATATGGGCTTATCGCGGCTTATGGGACAATTCGTACCATCAGCGCAGCCTCGTCAGTATTTCACCGTTGGACGATGCCTTCAACGAACGGTTTTTTGAAAAAATGTTTAAAAACACGAAGGACATGTCAATGAAAGCCTTCTTGGCAACCGAACAGCGAATTCCCGGATTGGGCAACGGCGTGTTGCAGGATATTCTATTCCATGCAGGCATTCATCCGAAACGCAAAAAATCAACGTTGAAGGATTTCGAGAAACAAAAATTGTTCTACTGCATGAAAACTACTTTGCTCCAAATGACCGACTATGGCGGACGCAATACCGAAAAAGATTTAATGGGACAATACGGCGGATATAAAACCATCCTGTCGAAAAAAACGTTGAACAAACCGTGTCCCAACTGTGGCGGCGTTATCGTAAAAGAGGCGTACATGGGCGGAGCGGTGTATTATTGTCCTAATTGTCAGAAATAAATATGTATCGAATAGGCTTGGATGCGGGTTCAACCACGGCGAAAATTGCGGTTATCAATGAGCAATCGCAGTTGGTGCACGCCGGCTATGTTCGCCACAACATGCAGATCTATGAAATCGCGTCGGCATTGCTTTCCGGCTCGTCCCCCATCATTGGCAACGAACCGGTAGCCCTTAACATTACAGGCTCGGCAGGTTTGGGCATTTGCGAAAACACCGGTATCGAATTTATCCAAGAACTGATTGCCGCCACCGAAGTCGTACAACGCCTTTATCCGCAGGTCAAAACGTTGATAGATATTGGCGGCGAGGATTCAAAGATGATTTTCTTTTCGAAGAACCGGATGCCCGACATTCGCATGAACGGCAGTTGTGCGGGCGGAACAGGCGCATTCATTGACCAAATGGCTACATTGCTTCATGTGGAAACCGCCTGTATGAGCCGGTTGGCGGCGCAGCGCGGCAATATATATCCGATTGCTTCGCGTTGCGGCGTCTTTGCCAAAACCGATGTGCAGAACCTGATCAGTCGCAAAATCCCGAAAGAAGACATTGCCGCTTCCGTATTTCATGCGGTAGCCGTGCAGAGCCTCAACACGCTGGCGCGCGGATACGATGTACTGCCTCAGGTCATGTTCACCGGCGGACCGTTTACTTTTCAACCTGAGTTAATTCAAGCGTTTGTTCATGTCTTGAAAATTACTTCGGAAGACATCCTTCGTCCGGAACATCCCGAACTCATTCCCGCTCTGGGCGCAGCCATGTCGTGCAAATACGGACATGCCGTACCGTTGAGCCAGCTGTTGGCAACCATTGCCGAAAAACAGCATCAAAAACATACCACGCTAACCCATCGTTTGAAGCCTCTTTTCCGTTCAGCCGAAGAATGGCAAACGTGGCAAAATGAGCGCGCTCCCGTACCCGTCAAACGATCGGCGCTATCCGACTACAAAGGAACAGGCTGTTTTCTGGGCGTTGATTCCGGTTCCACTACCACAAAAATAGTAGCGCTGGGCGAGAACAATGAATTGCTGTTCGGATTTTACCGCAACAATGAAGGGCAACCGGTGGAAACCGTTCATGCCGGTTTGCAACAGTTTCATCGCGAAATAACGGAAGCTTGCCGACAACTTACCATTCATCGCAGCGTGGTAACCGGCTATGGCGAAGACCTCGTCAAGGCGGCTTTTCATATTGACGACGGCGTGGTAGAAACCATCGCTCACTATGCAGGCGCCAGCCACATTGACCCCGATGCGTCGTTTATCCTCGACATTGGCGGGCAGGACATGAAAGCCATTTTCGTTCGCTACGGCGTTATTCAACGCATCGAACTGAATGAATCATGCTCTTCGGGTTGCGGTTCGTTTATTGAAACCTTTGCTCGTAATCTCAATATACCCGTACAGGAATTTGCCCGCAAAGCCTGCCAATCTACAGCGCCCTGCGATTTGGGAACGCGTTGTACGGTGTTTATGAATTCAAAAGTAAAACAGTCGCTGCGCGAAAACGCTCCTGTGGAAGACATTGCCGCCGGATTATCCTATTCGGTCATCAAAAACGCGCTGATTAAAGTGCTGAACGTTACCAATATGGATGATTTGGGCGACAGGTTGTCGGTGCAAGGCGGCACGTTTCGCAATCCTTCGATCCGTCGCGCGCTGGAATTGCTTTCGGAAAAACCTGTGGTAATGACCGATATCCCGGAACTGATGGGGGCTTATGGCGCGGCAATCATCGCACGCAGGCAATGGGAGAAGAATAAAAATGACCTTATCCTTCAAATGAATTGAACTCAGATTCCCCATTTTCCGTTTTCCATTATTTTTCGATGGTCAAATTTGCTCATACCATCTTTGCGATGCCATTTGCCATGATTGGTTATTTTCTGGGCGCGGCGTATGCAGGAGTTGGATTTTCATGGCAGACGCTGCTGTTGGTTATTTTATGTATGGTGTTTGCACGCAATGCGGCAATGGGTTTCAACCGTTATTCCGACCGAAAGATTGACGCCCGAAATCCCCGTACAGGTAATCGCGAAATACCGTCAGGAGTAATCAAACCGGTGGCAGCGCTGGTTTTTGTTGGCGTCAATGCAGGTGCATTCGTTGTAACATGTTGGTTTCTCAATCCTTTAGTTTTTTATTTATCGCCTGTGGCATTGTTGGTTGTATTGGGTTACAGCCTGACGAAAAGATATACGTCATTATGCCATTTCATTTTGGGAACTGGATTATCGTTAGCGCCTATCGGGGCATATTTGGCGGTTACAGGAACATTTGCATGGTTGCCGCTAATGTTTTCTTTTGCTGTGTTACTTTGGACGGGCGGGTTCGACATCATCTACGCCTTACAGGATGAAGATTTTGATATTCGAGAACAGTTACATTCTATTCCTTCGTGGATAGGAATACGTCGCGCGCTGGTCGTTTCGACTGCTGTGCATGTAGTTGCAGGCATATTGATCGTAACGATCGGAATCGTATGGAGATTTGGATTCTGGTATGCCACAGGCGCTGTTATTTTTCTATTTTTGCTTTTTTATCAGCATCTTATCGTCAAGCCGGATCATCTGAGCCGCGTAAATACTGCTTTTTTTACTTCCAATGGCATTGCCAGTGTTGTATTTGCCACATTTACGATCATTGATATATTTTTATCATTCAGAATTTTCTGATTAAAAACAAAACCTAAATAAAAAAAAAACGTATATATTTGCATTATTCAAAATCAAAGTAGAAGTGAATGTATAAAATTGTAAATCATCATTATATTAAAACAATATGATCAAAAAAAATATTTTCTTTTTGCTACTTATAGCGGGATTGTCTTTGTATGCCCAAGAAAATCCGAAGATAGACGTCAAAGAGTTGTCATCGTCGTCGGGTGAACAGAAGACGATATCAAAGGTAATCCAACAAGGCGACACCTATTATAAAAATGGATTTTATGACGCAGCTTTGGAGCAATACATGAAGTTGTACAGCATCAGGGATGATTACTCGCCACTCAATTTCAAAATTGCAGTGAGCGCCTTGTACGGCGTAAACCCGAAAAATGCGCTTTCGTATTTCGATCGCATGGATACCGGAGTTACTATTGATTATTATTACCAGAAAGGTATTGCGCTCATTTATCATCAACGGTACAGGGAAGCAAAAGAAGCTTTTCAACTGTACACTGATCCGTTACCCGTTAAGCGGCATAGAAAATTTACCGCAAGAATGCAGCGATTAAACGAGATATGCGATTTTTCGGAAAAAGCGTTGCAGCAAGATTCGCTTCCCGTTTTTATTATCAATGCAGGACCCAATGTCAACAGTCTTTACAACGACTACAGCGCTGTGGAATTGTTATCGCCAAAGCCAAGTCTCTATTTCACAACGCGTCGTCCGATGTACAATGCAACAAATGTCGCCTCCGATTCCTATCTTTCCGAACGTATCCTTTACTCGCCCGAATTTGTGAATGGTATGGCAAGTGAAGCCGAAGAAGCGCTGGCCAAATCGGGCAAACATATCAGTGTAGCCGGCGTAAACCATAGTAATGGAATGTTGGTATATTATAAAGGTAAAAAGCGTTTCGGCGATCTGTATCAAACCCTGTTTAAAGAAGACGGGAAAACCGCTGAAAATAAACGGTTGGATAAGAAAATCAGTAAAAAGTCTTCAACCGAAGGCAGTATCAGTTTTACGGATGATGGCGACGCTTATTTTATTTCTGATCGCATGGGCGGAAAAGGGGGGAAAGACATCTGGTATGCAAAGAAAAAAGGGGAAAAGAGTTATTACCGTCCCGAAAACCTGAGCATACTCAACACGCCATTCAACGAGGAATGCGTGTTTGTTACACCCGATGGAAATACGCTGTATTTCTCAAGCAACGGACTTCCCGGATTTGGCGGCTATGATATATACAAATCTGTTAGAAATAGCGACGGAATGTGGGGAGAGCCTGTGAACATGGGCTATCCCATCAATGGACCCGACGACGATCTCTATTTTCGTCTCACTTCCGACAGTACTCTTGCTCTGTTTTCATCAAAAAGAAGCGGCGGATTTGGCGGTATGGATATTTATTACATCAAAAACGATATGCGTATCCCATTTGAACTTTCGGGTAATGTGAAAGATGTAAAAACAGGAAAATCACTGGCAGCCACCGTGACGATGATTGACCGGACGACCGGCATCCCCGTCGCCACAGCTGTCAATGACAGTTTGCGACAGTTGTATATGATGAAAGTAGACGACACCGGCGATTATTATCTGCAAGTGGAAGCGCCTGGATACCGTGTTGCGAAAGACAATTTTACCAATCCTGATAAGCGCAACGCAAAAGTATGGTACGATTTTGAACTCGAAAAACTTCTTTATCCTTACACCCTCAACGGATACATTACCGACGCAAGAACCGGAACGCCGGTAAAGGCTGAAATCATCATCAAACAGACAGGAAAGGACAATGTGATGTATAATGCAGAAAGCGACGAAAAAACGGGGTTTTACACGTTAACAATGGCTGACAAGGATAATATCGAATTGGTGGTGCAAGCGACGGAATATTTTCCGCGTAACGAAATCATGTCCCTGAAAAATGCAACGGGTGATTCGGGCAGTAAGAACATAGCGCTGCAAAAAAGCGTTGTTACATACGTAGTAACAGGAATGATTACCAGCGAAAGTAATGGAATGCCTTTACAGGGACGCATCAGTGCGACCCAGCCGAATGATCCCCAATTTTCTCAGGGCGTTACTACAGACGATATTGGAAGATATAAACTGTTACTCCCCGGCGTTGGTCCGTTCCTGTTGGAAATCACTGCTGAAAATCATTTCTTTGCATACAGCGTAGTACAGTTCAATTTAGACAGTATGATGGTCGTCAGAAATTTTGCGCTGAAGAAGATGGAAACCGGCGCCAAGATGGTGATTGATAATATCCTGTTCGATACGGGCAAAGCCTCCTTGTTGCCGGCATCATTTAACTCGCTGGACAGATTGGTACATCTGTTGACTGAAAATCCGAAAGTGAAAATCGAGGTTTCAGGACATACCGACAATGTAGGTTCTGCAGCAACCAACAAAACATTGTCGAAGAACAGAGCGCTATCGGTGCGTAATTACTTGATCTCACAGGGTATAGAAGGCGAACGGGTGCTATTCGAGGGCTATGGTTTCGACCGCCCCATTGCGCCTAATACCACTGCGGTAGGTCGCGCTGCCAACCGCAGAGTAGAAATTGAAATATTGGATTAAAATCAATAAAAGTAAAATAATAATTTTAGAAATCACTTATAATTAAATTTTGATATGAAAAGACAAGTGTTAAGTTTCAAAAATCAAATCATGCTGTTAGCATGTATGTTCGCGCTATGTTGCTGCGAGGAAGTTAAGGATAAAGTAACTGTAAAAATTCCTATCGATTCCTTCTCCATTCAGTTGGATGATATTACGGTAGGCGCTACCGATGCTAAATCCGGCGTCATGGTCAGGCTTGCTGAAGAGCTCAATTCGTTTCATGCCGATAAGGTTATCAGTATGGACAAGCTGAACAGCGAACTTGCTGACAAAGCCGAAGAATATCAGTCGAAGATTGAAAAAGTTGAAGTCGGACCCACTTCATCCATTACCGTTACCTCCATAGGCGATAACGGAACAGTGGTAAAGGATTTTCTCATGGAAGCAGACGGTATCAATAGTTTTGCTGTAGCGCAATACAATCTGAACGAAGCTTATTCCGAAAATGTAGAAGAATTTGCCACTCAATTGCTGATGAAACTGATTGTCAGCAACAGTGTATCTCTAACCGTTTCGGGCAAAACGGATGTGGTTTCGGGCGAGAAACTGAAAGTGATCATCACATTGAATGAAGTATCGTTGATCGCAAAAGTGTTGAAAGATTAGTAGGAACAAAGCATTTTCAGTGCGAAGGCACAGAGCGTTTTTTCCCTACGATAATTGACCATTAAAATCATACCGATGAAATTAAAAATAAGCATATTGATAGCAGCTCTCGCATGGCTGATGGCGTCGTGCTTAGAGAATGAGATAGTATACGATTCCAATAATAAAGACTACCGCGCCTGGGAAATTTCCGGAACTGTCGCAACTATCCATGTTCCTCTCTACAAGACGATGAAGAAACATTTTAACTTCGAGGAACTGTTTGTAGACTATGACAATGACAGGCTCGTCTGTATCAGATACGCTCATTCCGAGAAGATGGAATGGAGTGACGACATCTATATTCGGAGTTTCACAGGTAGCGGTAGCGAATGGACGCTGCCCTTTACATCGTCTGGCGGAGCAATTACCCAAAGCCACACTTCTTCGGTGCGTTTAAATTCGTCGGGCGAGAGCGATTCATACGTGAAGGTAGCGGAATTAAAATCGGGCGTCATCAGTATAATACTCAACGGCACCAACAATCTTTTGTCGGGTAATATCCGAATGACTATTCCCGAATTGAAAAAAGACGGCGTCGAATTTACCCGCGTCATTAATTTGCCGGCTTCGGCTGAACTCACTTATGTATTGGACGAGGGATACAGAATAGAAACCACCGACACCAATCACGAAATAAATGTGAGATTTGACATCAATGCTACGGGAACAGTAAACTCCATTCCGCTTACATTCCGGATTTACGATGTAGACGCGACTTACCTGTCGGGGTATTTCGGCGAAGTGAAAGAAACCGCAAACGGGGAAATGGAATTTGACTTTTTTGATGAATTGGATTTTGAAGGCGCTGTCGGAATCAGAGAAATCAAAATAGATGCAGTAGCGAACAATTATACAGGTATGCCGGTAAAAGTCAAAGCGGATCTCTATTACGCCAACGAAGGAACTTTGAACGAAAAATTAGAATTATTACCGCCGTTCGATTTTACCGTGCCTGCCGCTACAGAATCAGGCAGCAATCACACGATTTCTTCAGCAGAGAAAACGTTTTCCACCATACTGCCTGTCATTGAATTTGAAAGCGAAAATTACCCCACTGTGTTGAAATTTGATGTTGAGAGAAAATCCAATCCCGATGGCGAAGTAGAAAATTTCATTGTGAAAAATAAAGGCGGTTCTTCGGATGAAGTAGAATTTACCCTCACTGTGCCACTGTATGTCATGGTAGAAAAATATAGCCGACAGGATACGATTAAATTTGATTATAACGACATATTCGGAAACGATGCGGATTATTCCAACAACGTCGAATATATTAATATCAACCTGAAAGTGAATAACAGACTGCCGTTTGAAGCTACGCTGGAGGCGACCGTCATCAATGAAGACGGATCAATCAGTATCATCATTTTGCCCGGCAGGGAAATTCTCATCAATCAAGTAACGGAAATATTCATTCCATTAGATAAAAATCTGTTGAAAAGTTTCGAGAATAATGACGTTAAAAAGATCATTCTGAAAACCACCGGAAAAACCTCAAACGAAGGCTATGTGAAAGTCAAGGATACCGATTTTCTTGATATTTCCGTTTCAGTGGACGCTAAAGCAAACATACCTTCCAATCTTTAAAAAAATGAAAGTAAAAAGAATATCATTATTAATAAGTCTGACGCTGTTAGGCGTTGTTGTTAACGGTCAGGTTCGTCAGCCGCACTCTCTTTATTTCATGAATACCATCCCGCAGGTTACGCAGATGAACCCTGCGTTTCAGCCGAGAGCAAACGGTTATGTGATATTACCCGCCAATATAAACGCGGATTTTATCTCAGATATTGCCTTTAAAGACGCTTTTCAGAAGCATGGAAACGAATGGTTCTCGCCTATTCATGAAAAATACGATTACAGCAAATTGTACAAATCTATCGGTAAAGAAACAACCATGTTCAATTCAGGAACAGATTGGGATATTTTCGGTTTCGGGTTTCGTACAAAAAATGGCTACTTGTCTTTCGGACTATCGGAACATTTTTTTTCCAATACCGCATTACCGAGCGATTTGTTTAAAGTTTCCGATAAGGGATTTCCTGACCAGACAAGTTTAGACTTTTCAGCTACGCGCACTCAGATGTTGGCATACATGCAATTTAACATTGGCTACAGCTATAAAGTGAATGACAATTTGACCATTGGCTTGAATGTGAAGCCGCTTTTCGGACAAATGGCTTTGGAAACGAAAATAAATAAATTCACATTGTACACGGGAGAAGATCAATGGGATTTGGATGGCAGAGGAAATGTATATTCTTCACTTCCTATTGATGAAATCAAATTAGATTCGGAAGGAAAGATTGATGATATTGTTTGGAGAGATTTTGATGATTATTATGGAAAAGATTTTGTAAATGATTACTTTACAGCATTCAGAAATCCCGGCATAGCATTTGACTTAGGCGCGATATACCAAATCAATGAACGGTTTGATGTATCGGCTTCGCTGAACAATCTTGGTTTCATTTCATGGAAAAATGACCTGAACAGTATATCATTCAACGGCAAATACAAGTTTAACGGCGTATATTTTGACGCTTCCGGCGACGACGACATTGGAGATTTGTTTAGCAATCTCGGAGATTCAATTGCAGATGCGATGAACTATGTAGTGAAACACAACAAATTCAAAACAGCGTTGCCACCCGTGTTTCATGCCGGAGTTACCTATCATCTGTCCAAATCAATATCGGCAGGTTTTCTCTCTCGCAGCGTATTCTGGCAAAAGGGGATACGGCAGAGTTTCAACCTTTCACTCAATCTGCAACCCTACAGCTTTGTAGCGTTTAATGTCAACACAACATATCAGGTAAAGGGCAACGTCTATCTGGGTGGCGGGTTGATGTTTTTTCTCGGACCGCTGCCGTTGCAATTCTATATTCTTACTGACTATGCCCCCGTGTACTATTCTACGTTCAGAACGAAAGATGGCGACGATCTCGGAGAAAAAATTCCCGTTCTCGAACGCCAGAAGTCCGTTACGTTACGTTTAGGACTTAATCTTGTATTTGGCAGGCATGGCTATCAAAACAAGCCAATGTTTGACAAAAAGAATTGCATTTGGAATTAATCCCTAACTCCGCAAAAAATTACCTCGTCTAATAAAACAAAATCATAAAAAGCGACATTATATTTGGCAGTGTCGTTTTTTTTGTC
>JGI24705J35276_12237226_pt1 | contig 10242 bp, 8 predicted proteins | sample TergutNt197P4_FD_35276 | JGI IMG/M metagenome (IMG submission 35276)
GGCCCCTTCGGGATTTTCTCCACCCCACGGAACTCCACCTTGATGTTGCAGATCGTCCGCATCAGGAACAAGGTCGCGTTCGACCACCACCGGACCACCGTAAGCAACGCGTGGACCGGCATAAGAAGCGTCGGGATGGCCACGAGCACGAGGAACACCAATACGACGTAGAACAGTACGTTGAACACAAGCGAACGCAGGAAAATCGAGAACATCCAAAATCCGATCCATTGGCCCTAACAATTGCCCCTGTCAGTTTGCCTGGGCGGTGGCGGGCCGTTTCTGCAGCGACTTGGTCGACTTAATCGGTGACAACTTGGCGGGTTGCTCCGATACTTCGGGCGCGAGGTCAAGTCCGAGATCGGCTAGCCGCACCCTGATTACCACAGCGACATACTTCACGTATTCCGAGAACAACAGTCGCAGCTTCGAACTTGAGGTCCACCACCGCTCCTCGCGCCATTTGTCGCCGACCACCGCAAACGGAACCAGAGTAATGTCGGGCATCGCATGTGAAAGCTCTGCGATCGCCCGCGGCATGTGATAGTTTGAGGTAACCACGACTAAGGACTTGAAGCCGCGCTCGCGCGCCCAGCGCCGCGTCTCCGCCGCATTGCTGCGGGTGTCGACCGCGGAATGGTCGAGGTCAACGCAGCAGCTCATGAAAGACTGGTTCTCCAGCAATGTGCGGGAAATGTCCTTGGCCGCGCTGGTCGGGTGGACGCCGGAGATCAGGAGCCGGCTGCCATACCCGCCCGCGAGCAATTCCATCGCGTCCGACACCCGCGACGAACCGCCTGTCAAGACCACGATGCCATCTGCCCTGCGATCCGGAACCGCCTCGGCATCACACAGCTGACACACGAACGCCACAAAGCCAGTGGCAGCGCCGACGAAAACAAGCATTATCGTCCAAACGACGGCCGCACGCAGCCAGCGGCGCGGTGGGTTCGGCAATCGGTCGGCGATCAGCGAGTTCATACGGGTTGAGAATCCCTTTTCCTCGACAATCTTAGAAGATTCCTTCACGAGGTGGAATGCGCGTCTCCTAAGGCTTTCGTGAGCTGCCCACGCACCGCCTGCCTAGGTTTTCTTGTTTTGTCGCAGGTTCTCCGCGCAAACGCGTTCCGCGTTTGTCGCGAGAGAAAACCGTGAGACACTTTGGACTAACGCGGCCCTTCGTATCCGGAACCTGGCTGGCGGCACCTTGGTACCTCCCCGCACGCGAGCGCAGAACCTTCGCGGTGACAACCTTGCGTAGGGCTCCGCTCACTTCATGTCATTCAACGTCGCGAACAGTGTCTGCCGGGATGCCACCGCCGTGATTATCCCGATCAGAACTGCCTGCAGCGCCAACACTGCGTAGCCGGATGGACGGAGCGAGAATGTGCCGAGCATGGCCGCAAACTGGTCGCCAGCCGGGGTCCCTGAGAACCAGCCGGCGATCGACTCCGAGAAGCCAAACACCAGAATGGCAAGGCCGCCACCAATCACGCCGCCTTGCAGGCCCAGCCTGAGGAAATGCCGAAGGAGTTGGTTTGCGATGTAACGGTCGCTGGCACCGACGAAATGCAGGACCTCGACAATTGGACGGCTCGCCGCCACGGCGCCGCTGGCCGCAAAGGAGACCGAGAGAATGGTGGCGACAATCATGAGCGCCAGAACCCCGAGGCCAGCCAATACGGTGGTGTTGGTCATCGACCGCATGCGCTCGATCCAGGCGCGGTGATCGTCGATATTCGCCGACGGCGCGACCTGCACCACACGGTTGCGCAGGGCCGCGAGATCAAGCGGCGTACCGGGCTGCACGCGGGCGATGATCATCCGCGGCACTGGCAGATCCTCCATCGACAAGCCGCTGCCGAGCCAGGGTTCGAGGAGCTTGGCCGATTCGTCGTTGGAGAACGGCCTGACCTCGATGATCCCAGGCTGCGTTCGCACCGCCTCAACGGCTGCGGCCACATCGCGACCTATGTCACGCTCACCTTGCGGTCGGACCTGAATGGTGATTTCGCTCGCGACTTCCGACTGCCATTCGGCGGCGGACGCGCTCACCAGCAGCACTACGCCGGTCGTCATGGAGGCAAGAAATGTCATGATGGCAACGACGGCAAGCAGCGCGCGGCCGTGGATGGTGGCTCGCGGCACGATTGGCGATATGATGCGCGCCTTCGTCGGCACCTGCGGACGCTGCTGTGCGAGGTCGACCAGTACGCCCTGTTCCTCGATCCTACTCATAGGTATGCAGATGTCCCTGATGCAGCACCAGGCGGCGTGCCTCGTACTGATCCATTAGCGCAATGTCGTGGGTTGCGATGATGACAGCCGTGCCCGACTTGTGCAGTTCGATGAAGAGCCGCAACAGCCGACGTCCGAGCGTGGGATCGACGCTGCCGGTCGGCTCATCCGCGAGCAGCAATTGCGGCCGCGAGATCACCGCGCGCGCGATCGCCGCGCGCTGCTTCTCACCGCCGGACAGGATCGGCGGCAGCGCATCCATGCGCTCGCCCAGCCCAACCCAGCGCAGCAGCTCGATGACCTCGCCGCGGTAGCTCGATTCACTGCGGCCCAAGACGCGGAACGGCAGCGCGACGTTCTCGTACGTTGTCATGTGATCGAGCAGGCGAAAGTCCTGCTGCACGATGCCGATCCGTTTGCGGAGGTTCGCGATCTCGTCTTTGCCGAGCAGCGTGACATCGTTTTCGAACACCGTGACCAGCCCGCGTGTCGGGCGCAGCGACAGGAACAGAAGTTTCAGCAGCGAAGTCTTGCCGGCGCCGGATGGGCCGGTGAGAAACTGGAACGAATGCGCCGGGATATGGAAGCTCAGGTCGCGCAGAATTTCCGGCCCCAGCCCGTAACGCAGCCCAACATTTTCAAATCGAACCAAGCTCAGCTCCGTTCGACAGGGAATGTGGCGCGCACTCCGCCAGTCCACAGCCCGCAATGCAGAACTCGTGCGGCGGTTATGGTTTCCGATTCATTAACAGTCGCCTTGTACCATCCGGGCTGCCCGGTGCCGCATGACTGGGTCATCGTCGAGGTTGCTCCATGCACATCGTCTGCCCCCATTGTAAAACGTCCTACGTGATCCAGCCCTCGAGCCTGGGCCCCCATGGGCGCACGCTGCACTGCTCCCGCTGCAAGGAAACCTGGGTCGCATACCCCGAAAGCCCCATCAAGAAGGCCCCTGCGCCGGCCATGGACAAGATCGATGTCCATATCAAGGCCGCCGAAGCTGGCAGCAGACCGAACATCGTGAAGGACTTCCGCGCCGGGAACCAGCTCAGCGGCAGTATATCCATCGCAGACAGCCAGCCGATTGGCAATCGCTGCCATGAGCCCGCCGAAAACGCCAGCGAAAACAATGTTCTCTTGGCGCAGGCCCAGACCTTGGACGAGCGCGTCGTGAATGATCCGGCCTTGGATATCGGTCCCTTGGATATCGATGCCTTGGATATCCAGACCTTGGATGACCAAGTCTGGAATGACAAGGCCTTGGATGACCTTTTGGCGGATGATGACGAATCCGCACGGCCGCCCTGGTTCCGGCCGCACAGCCGCGATGGCCATGCCCGGCGCAGCGCCCGCACGGGCGTATCTCTTTTCGGCCTGCCGACCGCCTGCGTCGCCATGGGGGCCCTCACCGCAGCCCTGATCGTTTGGCGTGCAGACATGGTCCGGCTTCTGCCGCAAACCGCGCCTTTCTACACGATGGTCGGGTTCGACGTGAACTTGCGCGGCCTTGCGTTCAAGGACATCAAGCTCACCACGGACACCGTCGACGGCAAGCAGGTGTGGGTGATCGAGGGCGTCATTGTCGACAAGGCCAGGAAACCGGTAGACATCCCACGGCTGCACTTCACCGTGCGCGACGCACAAGGAGCCGAAATCTATGCCTGGAACACAGCGCCGGAGCAGAGCGTCCTGAAGCCCGGCGAGCGCGCCTTCTTCAAGTCGCGCCTGGCCTCGCCCCCGGCAGAGGGCCGCAACATCGATATCCGCTTCGTCGGCCCGCGCGATGCTGCCGGCCGCAACGCATGACGGGCGCTGCCGTCTGCAACAAGTGCGAACAGTCTCCATGCCGAATTCCGCTAGCCGCCAACGATGATGATTGATCGGGCATGGCGACGGGGCCAAGCCGCGAGAGCATTGCGAACTCAAAGCCGCCTCCGATTCAGGTCTGAGGACACAAATCCGCATTCTCGCGGCGAGATGCGCCCGAGGCTTGCTGAAACCTCGCCCTCTCTTGGGGAAGATGGTTTTCGGCTCATACGCGATCTGCTTGGCGAGACGGAGCTCTATTGCCGCCATCACCTCGCGGATAGCTGGCGCATCAAAGAGCCGGTTGGGCCACCACAAGCCTTGACGTCAGCGTCCGGGCGTCGGCACCACGCGATTTCACCGAACGCAGACGCCAAGCTTTCGAAGGCTGGCGTGCGCTCCCGAAACATATATCGCCGCTGTGAAAGGATGGTGGACACAACGCCGGCAACCGCGACAAGCGCGTTCGCTGCGTTTTTGTCCACCCTACCGCTATATATCCGAGAGCTGATAGGCAAAGAGCTACTGATAGGTCCGAATAATCCCGTCTCGCGCCACACTGGAGTTCTCGCACATGCTCTTGGCGCTTTTGTACAGCGCCTGGGCTTGAGATTTGTTTCCAGTGATCACCTCCTCATGGCTGGCCTTAGCCAAGACCACGTTGTACCGAAGATAGTACGCACTCTGGGCAGGCAATGATTTTTCGGCTTGCTGAACCATTTGATCCAGTAGCTCGAATGAGCCGCCCCATCGGGGGCTTAAATGATTTGCAGCTTGAATTCGAGCAGCAAGATTTTTGGGATCCACTTGATTGGCAGCTTGCAGCCATTGCTCGGCACTTTTCCCGGCGGCCTGGCCTTCCATCGCGGCGATGTTCAACAAAATGCCCTGGGGCAGCGCCGAGCGAGGATCCAGCTGCATTGCCTTTTGCAAGTAAGCCGTTGCTGTTTTATCAAGCTTGCGCATATCCGTCAGCTGGCTTGAACTGGTCTGGGAGATGAAATGCTGACCACGAGCATCGGATGCCCTGTTGGCGTAAAAAACCCCCGCGCTGAACTGAGCGAAGAAGGATTGCGGGCGCTGATCGGCCCACATGCGAACTAAATTTTCTTCCTGATCGCTGAGCTGCAGTAGCTCGGTAACATTACGCAGCGTCAGCAAATCCTCCCCTTCGGAAGCAAGATTTTTCTGGTGCTGTTTCTCAAGGGTTGCTTCCACCTGCGAAAACTGACCATCTCTAAGCAATTCCGAGGCTTGATTGCCGTCCCAGCTGGCAGTTCCGCCAGGAATCAACGGGCATTGCTCCGCGTGGGCAGTGCGAACAGCCAAGATAGCCAGCGCCACCACTACAACCACTGTTGTTGCCATCCTGATCAAATTCGATGACTTCATATCTTAAGCGGTGGGCGAGAAAGAGCGCGACTTTTCACTGCGCTGGTCGAGCATCCTAACGACGACACGCTATGCTGCGGCGCGCACCGCAGCAATCCCGCGTTCAGGGGGTAAGGCCCACTTACCTTCTCCCCCTTGGCGTTGATGTAACCTTCTTTCCCGTCCTCTATAACTCTCGCCAAATTGCAGCAGGGAGGATTGGGATTACATTGGCTTTCATCCTCTTGAAGGCTTCTTTTTTCGGCATCTGGGCAAGCGAGTTCGGTCAGACAACGCGCGTTGGAAAGCGCCAAATAAAATATTCTTTGACTGCCACCCTGACCTTTCCGCCACATTCTCGCCAAACACGCAACCAAATGCGCAGCAACATCGCGCTGCCAGGTTTGCGCACCTTATCCATTTTCTTGCATGAAAGCCCGTGGGTGGGTAGAGCTTGGTGAAACCCGCCTCTTTGTTCGCCGATTATGCGCGCGATGGCTCACGAAATAGCCGTGGAAGGCGCAATCCACCCAACCAACGAGCTGGCCCAAAATCGAAATATTTGACAAGCAACGCCTCGCCAGCCATGACAAAGAGGGGCTGGAAGTCCAGAATTGTCCCTGAGGTCCCGGTGGGCGCTTCGGCCAAGTTTTCGTAGTTACAAGATGATCTCGCATCCAATGGCTTTAATTTCCTGTATGAGGCGAAACAGCTCGAGCCTCATCAACAATACTTCAATACCGGCGGCCAAGTCTTTGGGTGCAGTGAAGACGTCGCGCGTTATGCGGACTGACGTCAAGGAAGGCCGCGCCAGGAAACAGTAAAATCACTTTCCAGCTTGGTGACGTACGGACGCTTGTTCCTGCGTAACGCTGGTTGTTCGCAGCCGACTGACCTTCAGCACAGGACCCGGTCCTCAGCAAAGTCACAAGGCACCAAATTTTCGCAGCTTCAGTGGAGAAGACAACATGAACCTCGTCGAACGCGTCAAAAACATCCTTGTAACACCCAAAACCGAATGGCCGGTGATCGCCGCAGAAAAGACGACAGTGGCTGATCTTTACCAAGGCTACATCGCGATCCTGGCTGCGATTCCGGCCGTGGCAGGCTTCATCGGGAGCATCCTGATTGGCTTCTCGATCGTTGGCGGCTTGATCCAGGCGGTCCTCACCTATGTACTGAGTCTGGCGTTGACTTACGTGATGGCGCTCATCATTGACGCCCTGGCGACGACTTTTGACGGCCAGAAGAATCAGGTCCAGGCGCTCAAAACTGCCGCCTACACATATACCGCAAGCTGGGTTGCAGGCATCGCTCTGATCGTACCGATAATCGGCGGGCTGATCGCCTTGCTTGGCAGCATCTACGGCATCTATCTGCTGTATCTTGGCCTGCCCGCCACGATGAAATGCCCATCTGACAAGGCCGTTGGCTATACCGCGGTCACCATCATCTGCGGCATCGTGCTCGGTTGGATCGTCGCGGCTATCGCTGCCTTTGTGGTCGCCAGCATGGTGCTCATGTCGATGCGATAGCTTCAGCCGGGAAGCCTGCCATGAACCTCGTCGAACGCGTCCAGAACATCCTTGCGACACCCAAGACTGAATGGCCAGTAATCGCCGCAGAATCGGCGACCGTGGCGGATCTGTACAAGGGCTACATCGCGATCCTGGTGGCGATTTCTGTCGTGGCAGGCTTCATCAAGGGCAGCCTGATTGGCTACAGCTTCGGCATCACCATCCGCATGTCGATCGTCGGCGGCTTGACCCAGGCGATCATCCTCTATGTCCTGGGTCTGGCAGCGGTTTATGTGATGGCGCACATCATTGATGCGCTGGCGCCGGCATTTGGCGGCGAGAAGAACCTGATCCAGGCGCTCAAAGCCGCCGCCTATGCATATACTGCACTCTGGATTGGCGGCATCGGCGTGATCGTGCCGTGGATCGGCTGGCTGATCGCCTTGGCTGGCGGCATCTACAGCATCTATCTGCTGTATCTGGGCTTGCCAGCCACGATGAAATGCCCACCCGAAAAGGCCGGGGGCTACACCGCGATCAGCGTCATCTGCGCCATTGTGCTCAGTTGGATCGTCGCGGGCGTTGGCGCAGGCATCGGCGCCAACATGACGATGGGAGGCAGCGCTACCAGTTTCGACCAGGACACCTGGCTCGGCAAGATGGAGGCCGCTGGCAAGCGGTTGGAGGCTGCGCAGAAATCAGGCGACCCCGAGGCGATAGCCGACGCGACGAGGGACATGATGAGCGTCACGCTTGGTGGCGGCGACAAGGTCGAGGCGTTGGCGCCGGAGGTGCTCAAGCCCTTCGTGCCCGAAACGCTGGCTGGCCTCAAGCGAACGGATTTTTCGACCGAGCGCAAGGGCGTGATGGGCATGCAGATATCCGAAGCGAACGCGACGTATTCAGACGGCGCTGGCCGTACGCTGCGTCTGGATATCTCCGACATGGGCAGCGTGAAGGGCTTGGCTAAGATTCTCGACTGGGCAAACGTGGTGACCGACAAGGAAGGCGACCACGGCTACGAAAAAACCTACAAGAAAGACGGACGCCTCATTCACGAGAAATGGGACAGCCAATCCAAGGAAGGGGAGCTCGGTATGATACTCGGCGAGCGCTTTTCTGTGAAGCTGTCGGGCAAGGCCGGTTCGGTCGATGAGTTCAAGGCCACGGTTGCGAGCCTCAACCTTGCCGGATTGGAAGCCCTGAAAAATCACGGCATCAAGAAAGACTGACGGGCACAGCATTATCAGGTGGCCTGGGAATTCCTCCTCGGCCATTCACCGCCTGTGAAATGCAGAACTTCCGTTTCGTTGCCACGGTCAGGCGGGTATCCGAGGCCGTTCGCTACAAGCCTCAAAAATCCTTCAGCAGACGCTCGAGATAGTCGAGTTCGATTTGTGGCCGTGAGGGATCGCCCAAACGACGGCGAAGTTCCTCGATGATGCGGCGCGCACGCTGGACGTCGATCTCACCGGGAACCTTGACCGAGTAGTTGTCGCCGAGGTCATGGCGGCGCATTGGACGACCGAGCGGGTCGGTCTGATCGTTGTTGCCAGCTCGCCGGCGACCCGCCTGTTTGCCGTCGCCATCGCCCTGCTGCATGGCCTCGGCGAGGCTCTGTGCACCCTTGCGCATTGCATCGAGCGCCTCGCCTTGCGACTCCACGGCGCCGCCCGCATTGCCTTCGCCGAGCCTCTCGCCAGCGTCGCCCATGGCGTTGTCGGCAGCACCAAGGCCGTCGCTATCATCATCTCCCTGGTCGCCGCCTTGACCCGATTGCCCCTGCTCGGCCTGTTGACCCTGGCCTTTCCTACCCTGCTGGCCGTTCTGCGCGAGGCCGCGCCTGGCAAGCTCGTCCTGCAGCCTCTTCAGCCGGTCGCGGAGCGCCTGCTGGTCCTTTTGCAGGCCGGACATCGGCTGATCGCCCTGCTGCTTCTGGCCGCGCCGGGAATTCTGGCCCTGCTTGAAAGTCTTGTCGCGCAGTTGCTGCTGCTTGCGGATCAAGTCGCCGAGTTCGTTGAGCGCCTGCTCGTCGCTGTCGTCGTATTGACCCGGCTGCGCCATCTGCAGATTCTCCAGCATCTGCTGTAATTGATCGAGCAACTGGCTTGCGGCTTCCTTGTCGCCGGAGCGCGACAGGCGTTCCATGCGGTCGATCATGTTTTTGAGGTCCTGCTCACGCAGGATCTTCGTGTTCGGATCAAGAGGCCGGGCGAGCTGCGGGTTGTTGCGGGACTGCTCCGCGAGCTGGCGCATGAAATTGTCCAGCGCCTGGCGAAGATTCTCTGTGAGCTTCTTGATTTCCTCGTCGCTTGCGCCGCGCTCCAGTGCCTGCTTGAGCGCGTCCTGCGCTGCCCGCAGCGCCTTGTCGACATCGGTGATGTTGCCGTCCTCGATCATCACCGCGAGCGCCCACAGACTCGCGACCACATCGCGTAGCGCCTCGTCGGTGCGCGCGGCATCAAGCTTCCGCGCGACATTGTCGAGGCCGAGATACTGGCCGGCTTCCGGCGTAAAGAGTTCCGGCGCGATCATCAGCGCAGCCAGCGCGGCCCGGACGTCGGAATTTCTGTTGGCATCGAGCGCGAGAATACGCCGCTGTTCAATCAATGCACGGGCGAGCGGCTTGGTGAACAACCGCTCCGGCAGGCGCAGATCGAAGGGCTCGCTCTTCGCCTCATTGCCGGCCTCGTCCTTGGCAGTGAGCGTGAGCGTGACATCGGCGCCAGCGTAAGGATCTTCGCTGAGATCTTTCACCGTCTGGCCGACGCCGTTGCGGGTGCGCGCATTCGGCAGCGCCAGAGCAAATTGCGGCGGCTGGAACAGCGGCCGCGCCGATTGTGTGCTGTCCCGTGCGTCCACGCCTTTCGGCGCTTCAACGGGGCGCGCGGCCAAGTGGGCTTCGGCGGCGGTGACGCCGTAATCGTCCTCGATCTTGTAGGACAATTGCAGCGCGCCACGTGCCAGGCGCTCCGGGTCCTTGGCGAGCGCAATCGTCGGTGGACGATCCGGAATGGCCGTGAACATCCACTGCGGCTGCCCGGAGGGCGCGCGGATACGCGCAGTACCATCGCCTGTAATCGCAAAGCGCTTCTCGTCGGCGCCCATTTCCTTGGAGCCCATGTCCTTGGAGTCTCTTCGCGCCTGCTCCGTTGACGTCACTTCCTTGATGCCGCCGGAGGTCACCACATCCAGGCGGCCTCCGCTGGAGCGAACGATCAGCGTGCTGCCCGTCGGGATGGCCAACGGACCATTCGCGGGCAGCGCGGCCTCCTTGTTGGCGGCCGACAGGATAATCGGCGGCTTCGCC
>JGI24705J35276_12237225_pt1 | contig 10236 bp, 8 predicted proteins | sample TergutNt197P4_FD_35276 | JGI IMG/M metagenome (IMG submission 35276)
TGAACGCTTTTATCCCCATCTCGCCCGCGACTTTTACGACAGGCCCGCACACGTACCCGCCGGTCCCAATCACTATGTCCGGCCTAAACTCGTCTATTATTTTCTTCGCTTCCTTGAGCCCTTGCTGGAGGTTTAGCAGCGTTTTGACGTTTTTCAGCAGCTTCTTCCTGTCGAAGCCCGTAACCGTTATGAACCGTATCGGGTAGCCCGCCCTTGGCACCAGCTCCTTCTCCAGCCCCCTTTCGGTTCCAACGAACATGATTTCTGCATCCGGCTGCTTTTCCCTGATCTGCTCGGCGATAGCTATGGCAGGATAGATGTGCCCGCCTGTGCCGCCTCCCGTTAAAATGACTTTCATTGCTGCCACCTCGCCGAATGCCTTGAAATGTTCAGCAGTATGCCCATCGAGCCCATGAACAGCAGGAGGGCGTTGCCGCCGTAGCTTATGAACGGCAGCGTTATGCCAGTCGGCGGCATGGACGACGTCACAACCGCTATGTTGAGCAGCACTTGGACTGCTACCATTATCGTGATCCCAGACGCAAGCAGCGTCCCGAACATGTCCGGGGCGCCCAGCGCGATGTGCATCCCGCGCCATATCAGCAGCACGTATGCAGCGAACAGCAGTATGCACCCTATGAACCCGAGCTCCTCGCCGATTATCGCCAGAATAAAATCGTTTTGCGGCTCAGGCAAGTACAGGTTCTTCTGAAGCCCCTTGCCCAGGCCAAGCCCAAAAATCCCCCCCGAACCCAGTGCCAGCAGCGATTGGACCGCCTGATACCCAGAGTTGACAGGGTCGGCGAAAGGGTCCATGAAGCTCGTAAGGCGGCCAAACCAGTACCCTGACCTGTCTGACAAAACCAGCCCCGAAACGGCGACCGCGCCTGTGCCGGCGAGGCCTGCCAGGTAGAGGACGTTGAGGCCTGCAACGAACATGATCCCGATGATGATGCAGCTTACTGTTATCGCTGTCGAAAGGTTGGGCTGTTTTACTATCATGCCCGCGCACACCACGCACAGCCCTGTGAGCGGCAGTATCCCCCGGGTCAAGGAGCGTATCCTCGTAGGGTCGCTGCTCAGGTACCAGGACACGAAGATGATGACCGCGATTTTCGCTATCTCGCCCGGCATTATCGTGACCGGGAAGCCTTCTGCCCCAAGCCACCTTGTCGCATAGTTCCTCGTTACGCCCAGCGGAGTGAAAATAAGCGCCAGCAGCACTGCGCTGATGCCCATCACGTAAGGCGCGGTTCTTGCGTATACCTTGTAGTCCAGAAACGTCGTGGCAGTCATCAGGAAAAACCCCAAAACTGCCCAGACTATGTCCCTCTTCAAATAATAGTATGGGTCGCCTTTGTCGTTTATTGCGGTGTAGTAGCTTGAGCTGAACACCATGATTATGCCAAAGACTACAAGGCCCGCCGTCAGTATTATCAGGAAAAAATCCCCTGTTTTTATTCTTCGCCCAAATCTTTCCATTTAGCTTTCAAGCCCCCTGACGCACTTCTTGAAGTGCTCGCCTCTTTCTTCAAAATTGTTGTAAAGGTCCCAGCTTGCGCAGGCAGGCGACAGCAGCACCGTCCCTCCCGGCTCGGCCAGCCCGAAGGCGCAGTTTACGCATTCCTCCATGCTGCCCAATACTGTGGATTGGAAAAACCCTTTGCTGAAAGCCGCCTTTTTTATGCTTTCCGCAGTGTCCCCCATCAGGACCATGTGCTTGACTTTGCCCCCGAAGGCATCTATCAGCTTGCCAAAGTCGGTTTTTTTGTCGTACCCTCCTGCCAGAAGCACAATAGGCCCGTCCAGCGCCTCGATGGCTTTGATCGTGGCATCCGGGTTCGTCCCCTTCGAGTCGTTCACAAACTTTACCCCGCCAACTTCTCCGCAAAATTCCAGCCTGTGCGCCACTCCTGCGAAGGACCTCAGCACCTGGCCTATTATTTGCGCGGGTATGCCGGCGCAATAAGCGGCGGCAGCTGCCGCCATGGCGTTTTCCAAATTGTGCGGGCCGGGCATCAGGAGTTCGCCTACACCGCAGAACTCTTCATATACGCCGCCCTCGCCCCTGTACGCTATCCGGCCGTTTTTCACGAACACGCCGTATTCCAGTTCTGCGGCCCTGCTGAACGGCACTGCCTTTGCCCTGCACCCGGCAGCTAGGCCGAATGCCGTTTTGTCGTCGTAGTTTACTACAAAGTAGTCTCTTTCATCTTGGTTCGCGCATATCTTCGCTTTCGCTTCGATGTAATTCTCCATGTTTTTGTGCCTGTCCAGGTGGTCCGGGGTTATGTTGAGAATCACCGAGACATGCGGTTTGAATTCTCTCGTCGTCTCAAGCTGGAAGCTGCTCGCTTCGGTTATCATCCACGAGCCGCCGTCCGCATCTTCGGCTGCGCTTGTAGCCGGGGTGCCTATGTTCCCTACGACAAAGGCCTTCTTCCCGGCGTTCTTGAATATTTCCCCCATCAGCGCGGTCACCGTAGTCTTGCCGTTCGTGCCCGTTATAGCAATGAACCTGCCCTTGCTGAGCCTGTATGCCAGCTCGATCTCGCCGATGACCTCGCTCCCTGCGCGGGCTGCGTTCCTTACGAACTCCGCATCGGGCGGGACTCCGGGGCTTAAGATCAGCATGTCAAACCGGTCTTCGGGCGCAGGCGTTTTTCCGAAATAACAACCCACTCTGTTATTTTCAAGCATTTTCAGCAATTCCGGCTCGAAGCAGGAGGTAGACCTCGAGTCGTGCGCAAAAAGCCTGCACCCTTTGGGAAGTAGTGCGCCAAGTACGGCAACCCCTGATTTCCCAAGTCCGGCGACCAGTATTCTTTTGCCCTGGAAAACTGTCATCGTTTTCACCATTTTATCAACATCAGCCCTGCCACGCAAAACAGCGCTGTTGCAGCCCAAAACATCCTCACGACGTTTTTTTCGCTCATCCCGGAGAGCTCGAAGTGGTGGTGCAGCGGTGACATTTTGAACACCCGCCTGCCGGTCGTCTTGAAGCTCGCCACCTGGATGATCACGGAAAGCGCCTCGGCTACGTATACGAAGCCTGCTATCGGCAGCACCAGTTCCAGCCTCATCGCTATCACTGCCGCCGCAAGCCCCCCTCCCAGCGCCAGGGAACCGGTGTCGCCCATGAACACTTTTGCGGGGTTTCTGTTGAAGACCAGGAACCCGAGGCACGCCCCTGCCAGCGCTCCGCAAAACGTTCCGCCCACATAGATGCTGAACGCGCCCACGATGGCGAAAAACAGCGACGTTATAGAGGTTACCCCTGCCGCCAGCCCGTCGAGCCCGTCCGTCAGGTTCACGCTGTTCGCCATGGCAACGACGGTAAATGTTATGAACGGCACGTACCAAATGCCAAAATCCCAGTATTTGCCTATCATTGGCACGAGCACTGCCGTTCCCAAGCGTGAAAACCGCGACAGTGCGATAACCAGCCCTATCGCCGTCTGCAGCACGAGTTTCTGCCAAGCCCGCAGCCCCAAGTTGCGCTTCCTTGCAACCTTCAAATAATCGTCAAAAAAACCGAGCAGCCCGAACAGCACGAAAGCCGTCAAAATCACGACCAGCTCGCCGTTTATGCGTTCTGTGACAAGGCATGTCAGGACAACTGCGGCGATTATCGCGATGCCGCCCATCGTCGGCGTACCCGCTTTTGCAAGGTGTGCGCCTGGCCCGTCTTCCCTGATGTTCTGTCCTGTGTGCATTTTCCTCAGCACCGGGATGATGAACCATGTGAAGACTGTGCCGGCTGCCGTCCCTATTATTATTGGTAACCCTGCTTGCAAATAGTACATACCCTTGCCTGCTATTCCAAAATTTTTCTTACTACGCTTTCCATGGCCATCGCCCTTGACCCCTTGACCAAAACCACGTCGCCAGGCCTTACAAGGGTTTTTATCTCGGCTTCCAGCCCGTCGCGGCTGCTATAATGCAAGACAGCGCCGCTGCCCATCGTTTCGTTCGCCTTTTCCGCAGTGTGCTTTGAAAACTCGCCTGTCAGCACCAGCAGGTCCACGCCTTTTTGGCCGACGTATTCGCCGATCTGCTCATGGCAGCTGCAGGACATGTCGCCCAGCCCGAACATATCGCCCAGCACAGCGACTTTCCTCATGCCTTTCGTCGCAGCCAGCACGTCCAAAGCTGCCCGCATGGAATCCGGGCTTGCGTTGTATGTGTCGTCGATTACCTTTATGCCGTCTCTGCCCTTTATGCTCAGCCTCTTTTCGGTAAGCACTGCGTTTGCAAGGCCTCTTGCCGCTTCCTCCATGCTTATCCCAAGGTCCATCGCAGCCGCGATTGCGAGCGAAGCGTTGACCGCGTTGTGGCGTCCCGGAACGCCCAGTTTGAACCTGTGGCTCAGCTCCATGTGTTCCAGCGAAAATTCAATGCCGTCTTCGCCAAAATCCCTGATGTCCGTCAATATGAAACTGCTCTTGCCGCTGGAGCCGACCGTGGCAAGGCGGTAGCGCCCTGATACGTTCGATTTCGTCAAAAGGTCGTTTTCCTCGTTTACGACGAGCAGGTTGTCTTCGGTGAAAAAATCGGTGATCTCCATCTTGCCCTTGAGGATGTTCTCCCTGCTGCCAAAGGTTTCTATGTGGGAAATCCCGATGTTTGTTATGATTGCTATGTCCGGCTTCGCTATGCCGGCCAGCAGGTTTATCTCTCCCAGGCATTCAGTCCCCATCTCCAAGACTCCGACTTCGATGTCCTCGTCAAACGACAGAACCGTAAGCGGAAGCCCGATGTGGTTGTTCAAATTGCCCGTATTCCTTGCTGTTTTGTACTTTTCGCGACAGATGTAGTAGAGCAGGTCCTTTGTCGTAGTCTTTCCTGTGCTCCCGGTAATCCCGATTTTCTTGACGTTCAGCTCTGAGACGTACCATCTTGCCAAGTCCTGCAGCGCCTTCGTCGTGTCGGCTGCTTTGATGACATTGAGCCCTGCGCCAAGCGGAGCTGCACTTTCCTCTGAGACGACTATGCTCTTTGCGCCGTTTGACACCGCGTCAGCTATAAAATCATGCGCGTCGTGGTTCTCTCCAACCAATGCGAAAAAAACGTCGCCGCCGGAGATTTCCCTTGAATCTGTGGACACTCCATGTACAATATCGTTCCTGTCTCCGCAAATAAGCTCCCCCGATACCGCCTTTTCTATTTGCCAAATAGCAGTTCCCTTCATTTTCCCCTGTTCTCCCAATTACTCCTTGTAAATGTAAACAATTCCGCCTGTGTTCAGCTTCTCCCCCGCTTTCGGGTATTGGTCCAAAATGATGAAATCTTCCCCGCTGTCGTGAGCCGGCGACACGGTGTAGTCGAGAGACGCCCCCTCCAATATCCCGATCGCGTCGCTGAAACTCCTGCCCGCAATGCCCGGAACAGTAGTCATGCCCTTGTTCATTTGAGCCAGTTCCGTTTGCGTGTAATGAGGCTGCACGTTCAAGTACCTGAGCGTGTCCTCCAGTATTTGCTTGACCCCCGGTGCTGCGGTGACGCTGCCGAATTTTACGCCCTTGGGGTTGTCCACGACAAGCAGGACGGAAACCTTTGGGTCGTCCATGGGCGCCATCCCCAGAAACGATGAATCGGTCAGGGTTTCGATGTACCTTCCGTTCACTGCTTTGATCGCGGTTCCGGTTTTGCCGCCTATCCTGTAGCCGGGGATTTTTGCTGCGCCGCCCCCGCCCTCTGCAACCACGGATTCCATGATGAAGCAAATGTCTTCGGCTGTTTGCTCCGAAACGACCTGCCTCACTACCTTAGTCCCGAATTCTTCGACCACGTTGCCTTTTGAGTCGGTCAGGGCTTTTACCAGCCTCGGCTGCATGAGCTTCCCTTCGTTTCCGAAGCACGACACCGCAGTCAGCAGCTGCAAGGGCGTAATAGATATGCCCTGCCCATATGACATCGTTGCCAGCCCAACAGGGCCAGCTGCTGCCTTGTCCTGCAACTGCGGGAACGCCTCTCCGGGGAAATCAAGGCCGGTCCTTTCTGACATGCCGAACAGGTCAAGGTACTGGTAAAACCTGTTTTCCCCAAGCCTCTGGGCAAGCTGCATGAACACCGGGTTGCACGAATTGCCCACTGCCTCGACCAGCGTCTGTGCGCCATGCGGGTTGGGGTTGCGCCAGCACCTCAAAATTGTGCCGGCCACGTTGTACGTCCCGGTACACACAAACCTGTCGTTTAGGTAAGTAACGCTTTCCTCGAGCGCCATCGCAGTGGTTATCAGCTTGAATGTCGAACCAGGGTCGTAAACGTTGCTGATGACGGGGTTGCGCCACATGGCGTTCCAATAAGCCGTCTTTTCGTCGGCAGGCAGCTCCTCCACATAGGCGGCTGCCTCCGGGTCGAGCGGAACCCTCGGGTTGTTTGGGTCGAAATCTGGCAATTTCGCCATCGCAAGTATGTCGCCGGTTTTCGGGTCCATCACGAGGCACAGCGCACTGTCTGCCTCTGTTTTTTCCATAACCGTTTCAAGGGCTTTTTCCACGTAGTGCTGTATCACTTCATCCACCGTCAGCACGACGTTCAGCCCGTCTTCGGCTTTGTAGTACCTCTCTATGCCGTATGAAAGGCTGTTTCCGGCAGTGTCTGCGTTCTTTATCCACCTGCCCGGGACGCCGCTCAAATACCTGTCGTATTGGAGCTCGATCCCGAAAAGCCCGTTGTTGTCGTCAGTTACGCTACCCAGCAGGTGCGCCGCAAACACCCCCAGCGGGTAGTACCTTTTCACGTCGTCGGATATCTCTATCCCCTTGAGGCGCTTTGCCCTTATCATGTCCGCTTTGTCTTTGTCAACCTGCTTTGCGACTTTGACCAGCGTTTTCTCTTGCGTGATCAGCTCCTTGACTCTTTCCTGGTCCAAACCGAGTATCAGCGCCAGGTCTGCGGCTGTGTTGCTGACCTGCACTTCGGAGAGCGCCGGATTGTCGGCCCTTACGGACTTTATTTCCCCGGGCCTTGCCCAAACGGCAAAAGTGGCGGCGCTTATCGCCAGAACTTCCCCGTTCCGGTCGTATATCATCCCTCTTTTCGGCGCAATCGGAACATCCCTCGTCTGCTGTTGGGCTGCGCGTTTCGAATACTCCTCCCCGTTGACTATCTGAACCCAGCCTACACGGAACGTCAGCGCGGTGCACAGCAGGCAAATGAGCATGAAAGTGAATATTAGCCTCCTCTTTGTCCTGCTTGACGTTTTTGCCATGGCTTCCCCCTTAATCGTATGCCTGCTCCTTAAGCAGCGCCGCGAAATCGCCCTGCGGCTTCTCGCTGGCGCTCAGGAACACGAACTGCTCGGGCGACGGGTAGATCATCCCGAGTTCCTCTTCTGCCTTTGCCTCTATCGTTCTCAGGTTAGTGGCGTTTTTGATGTCGACGTTCAAATTCTGTATCTCGCACATCAGCTCGGCGTTCCCCTTGTTGATGGAGTTTATTTCATATTTCACGCCGGCTGTGTAGGCTGTTATGACTATCAAGCAGATGCACAGCAGCCCGGCAAAGAGCACCATGGTTATTGCCTTGATTTTCTCGTTCGTGGTTATGACAGTGCCCGAAGCCTGCTTGACGGGCCTCGCCTCTTGCGGCTTCATGTCAATGCCGTATCTCTTGTAGCTGTTCTGGTATTCGTACCATCGTTCCGCTGTCATCATTTCCCTACATGCCTCTTTTCTGCGACCCTGAGTTTTGCGCTCCTCGCCCTGGGGTTTTGCGCCAATTCCTCATCCCTTGGAATTATAGGTTTCTTGGTGATTTTTTTTATGTCCGCTGTTTTGCCGCACACGCATGCCGGCAAGCTTTTCGGGCAGGTGCATGGGTCGGCCCTCGTGTTGAAAACGTCCTTTACGATCCTGTCCTCCAGCGAATGGAAGCTGATGACGCACAAGCGCCCGCCGCCCGCCAGCGCGTCACAGAACGCCGGCAGGGCCTGTTCGAGTTTTCCAAGCTCATCGTTCACTTCAATCCTTATCGCTTGGAACGTCCTTTTCGCCGGGTGCGGCCCCTCACGCCTCGCACTGGCCGGTATCGCGGCTTTTATTATCGACACCAGCTCCTGCGTGTTTTCAATGGGCTTTTCCTTTCTGGCGTTTGCGATAAAAAGCCCAATCCTTGCAGCCCATCTCTCCTCGCCGTATCTGCGGACAACACTTGCAAGCTCTTTTTCGGTGTAAGTGTTCACCACGTCGTATGCGCAAAATTTGCTGCCCGCGTCCATCCTCATGTCCAGCGGAGCGTCGCCCATGTACGAAAAACCCCTGTGCGGGCTGTCTAGCTGATACGACGACACGCCCAGGTCCAAAACCGCTCCGTCGACTCTCTCGATCCCCAGTTCTGCCAGTATTTCGGCTATCTCCGCGTAATTGCGCCTCGCGTAAACCTTCTTGCAGGGGTATTTCTCAAGCCGCTTTTTCGATGCGAGCAAGGCGTCCATGTCTTGGTCTATCCCTATCAGCGTCCCGCTTTCGCTGAGCTTTTCGCAAATGCCTGCGGCGTGGCCGCCACCGCCCAGCGTGCCGTCTACATAAATCCCGTTTTCTTTGACGTTTAAGTGCCTTATGCATTGATCGAGGAGCACCGGCTCGTGCGCAAATTCCATCGCATTGCCCTTCAGACGCCGTATTCCATCATTTTCTTCGCTATATCGCCCGGGTCTGGCTGTGAGCCGCTCTCCGCTTTGTCCCACTCGGCCTTGCTCCAAACCTCTATCTTGTCGAAAACGCCTACCGTTACGAGTTCCCTCTCTATGCCTGCGTATTCCCGCAGCCTCTGCGGTATGACCACGCGCCCCTGCTTGTCGATTTCGCATGTCTCGGAGATTTTGCCCAGATCCCTCTTGTTTTTCCTGCTGAGGCCGTCGTAATCAGGGAGCGATGTGAGTTTTTTTGTAAATTCCTCCCATTCGGGCACCGGATAGATGTACATGCAGGTGTCGATCCCCTTCGTCATAACGCAGAAGGATCCAAGGGCCGCCCTGTATTTGGACGGTATGATCATCCTGTTCTTTGCGTCTATTGAGTTTTGGTACTCCCCCATGAACATGGTGCAATCCCCCAAGGTAAACTTAATAAGCCCACTATACACCACTTCACACCATTTTTCAATTAAATTAGCATAAAAACTGCAATACATGCGCCACTTTTCGCAGCTTTTTCCCTGCCAAGCCTTTGAATCCGCAAGCATTCACAATATCTAGTGCAATTTGCGTCTGAACCCGTCTATATTTAGCTGTTGCGTATCGACCGAAATATGCTATGATTTTAATGATGGAGGCAAATCCCATAGATAAAAACCGAGGCTGTTGAAATACTTCGAATATTTCAACAGCCTCTTAAATTGCGATGTTTTCTGGATTGTTTTTCAGCCCTTGAGGTAGTCCTTCAGAATGTCCTTTCTGGAATAGTCCTTGCCGAAAACCAGGTATTCACGTTCGGCGAGGGACACTTGCCCGTTGGATGTCTTGCCCAGCAGCGCAAGGATGCAGCCCAGAGCCACCCACAGCAGCACGAACAGCCATTCGTAGGGCCATACGAGGGAGCTGGGCCCAAAGGGCAGGTACAGCACGATGAAAAACAGCGCCGCAGCTATTGCAAGCACCCCCATCAGCATGGGTTTTTTGTTGCTGTAGGGCCTGTTGAGGTTTGGTTCCTTCCTGCGGATGTAAATAAAGGAAAGGGCAACCATGAAATACGCCACCACAGTTCCGAAAGACGCCGTGTCCACGAACCAGACCAGCGCGTTCCTCCCCATCAGCGGGGTGATCATGCATATGATCCCGACAAGTACGATAGCGGCCGTCGGAGTCTGGTATTTTGGATGCACCTTGCCAAACACCGCAGGGAGCATCTTGGCTCGCCCCATCGAGAAAATAACCCTCGAAGCGCCGATGAAAAAGCCGTTCCAACTGGTCACAATGCCGCATATGCCTCCGATCAGCAGCAGCTGGCCCCATATTTTTGAGCCAAACGCGAAAGCAACGATTTCTGCCATCGGAACGCTGGCCGTAAAGCCGCTCCTGATATCAGGCGGTGCCGCCAGCGAAGCGCCGATGATCATCAGCACGTACCATACCACTCCCATCAGGATGGACACGTATACGACGCCGGCGATCTGTTTTGGCGGTATCTTCATTTCCTCGGCGGTCTGCGGTATGACGTCAAACCCCACAAACATGCCCGGTGCCATCATCATGACAGCAAACATGCCGGCCATCGGCCCGGCACCGCCGGC
>JGI24705J35276_12237224_pt1 | contig 10235 bp, 9 predicted proteins | sample TergutNt197P4_FD_35276 | JGI IMG/M metagenome (IMG submission 35276)
TATGGATCAGCGCGGCACAGAGGATCCAGGGCAGCAGACTGGCGTTCTCCACGGCATCCCAGCCCCAATACCCACCAAAATTCAAGTCCATATAGGCCCAGATAGCACCCAGGCCTATGCCTATGCCCAACAAGATCCAGGAGAAGAGCGCGTATCTCCTTGAACGCTCCACCCACTTCTTGGAAGGATCGTTGACTATGACCGCTGCCATGGCATAGGCAAAGGGAACGGTAAGGCCGGCATAGCCTATGAACAGCGTAGGAGGATGGATGGCCATGGCCCAGTGTTCCAGGTACACGCTCATTCCCTGCACCAGACTGGCGTTGAGCACAAGGGAGCCACCAGGAGCGGTGGTAGTCAATGCCTCGCTGTAGCTCTTAAGGCTTCCATCAGAGTTGAAATAGACCGGGTCCAGAAGCGTGAAAGGATAGTTATTGGTCGAGAACAGTAAAACGGCCACAAAGGCCAACAGCACGATCTGGATGACCAGTATGGCCATGTTGTCCAGTGTCTCCCGCTTGCGTATGTTCTTCAGGGCAACCACTGAACCAAACAAGCTGATGAGCCATGCCCACAACAGCAGAGAACCCTCACGACCAGCCCATAACCCAGAGATCTTGAAGAGCAAGGCAAGGCTGCTGGTGGAGCTGCTGTGGTATTCAGCAACATATTGCAGGGAGTAGTCACTGGTCACAAAGCAGAAGATCAGTACCCCGCAGCATACGGTGAGCGCCACAAAGGTGATGATGACGCCCAGATATCCTATACGGGATATGGAATGCGCCTGGGACCTTAGACGTTCCTTTGTTGTTTCCTCCGCGTTCCTGCCTGTCCTGGCGAGCACCGCACTGATAAGTAAGAGTCCAATTGAGGCTACTGTGGTAAAGAAAGCTATCCCCAGGGAAACACCACCAACTACGGACATCGTCTATCCTTTCAGCGCTACCTCGGTAGCTTCCAATTTGTGTGATGAGTTCAGCGCACCGGTTATGACCACCACGCTTTGCGCCTGGATATCATTGGGAAGCGCGCCATCATAAAGAACCGAAACCTCGCTGGAGCCCGCTATATCGGTCAGGATGAAGCGATCGCCTTGGCCCGCAGGTTTGAGTGTGCCGTCTTTGACCACGCCGCTCACCTTTATCGTATTACCCACGATAGTGTCCCCATAGGAGAGCAGCTGCTCAACGGTGAGGGAGTCTGTGGAGTTCTCATATTTGGAAGGGCACTTGGTGACCAGATCCGTGCATTGGAGCACACCTTGATCATCTATCTGCCCGGTGCAGATCGCCGTCACCTCATTGCCAAAGGTTGTAGAGACACCCTGATCATAGACAACCTTGAGCTTGGTTGAGGAATCCGCTGCTTGATCATAGATATAAAAGGTCAGGATATCACCGGCATAGCTGTATGAGCCGTCCACTACCTGACCGGTCACCTGCACCTTTTGTCCATCATAGGAACCAGCGGCCGCTTCAGCCACCGTAATGGTCTTGTGAGCCATCGAGCTACCCACAATGGCAAGAACCGCGATGATCACCACGATGATGACTCCGGTCACCACAACCAGACGTCGTTTCAACCTGCTATTCAAGAAGACCTCCAGATCGCTGTCAATACTACAGCCACCACCGTCATGATAGGTAAGAAGACGGCACAGAGCATAGGGTACCTAGATTCATTTTCCCACAAAACCCATAAAGACTACTTGACGTATGTCAGGGTTTTTCCTTACGGTTCCTTGGCGTGCCTTAATATCTCAGGCAGGGGCGCTTGCGTGACAGCCGGGCTTTGCCGGTAGCGTTTTGCGCATCCAGTTTCAGTATAAGCACGCAGTTGACTCCATCAGCGATGAAGTCGGTCTTCACCTGCGGGGGAATGAGCTCATTGGAGAATCGATCAACCAGCGCAGTCAAAGCCCTGAGTTTCTCATCATGGTCCTCAACAAACTCCATGACCCCATTGACCACTACAGAAGAGAACGCGGTGGTGAACTGATCGTAGATCACATCGGCAACACCTATGATGAAGTAGGAGACCTGTGGGTTCACCTTGAGGTTATCGATCTTCTCCCCCTCTAATCCACTGTGGAAATAGAGGGTATGATCGATCAACACATGATTCAGGGCAGTGGTACAAGGCTGTCCCTCAGCATTCACCGTGGCTAGAACGCCGTTCTCAGCAGAATCGATCAGATCATAGCAGTCATCTTCAGACATGAGCCAGTTCTTGGTACGAACCACTCCTCGCATCCTTGCCTCCTTACCTCCTCAACCTTTGAGATGCTCATCGAATCATAGCATTTTCTTATATTCCCCCGCGATATTCCCTTGATTTGCTCCTTATACCATCCTCTATTCACAATACATTTGACCTTTATCAAGGTAAAGTCAACAAAAAGATTCTAATCTGGTAACAATCTGGAGTTGTTAGTCTTAAGAGGTTTCAGCGTACATCATGAGTATACCTTTGCCGTCAATACTGAGGGGTCTTGCTGCTTTGACTGTAGGGGTTTCTGCCGCCTACCAGTTATTCAGCACGGGTACCACAAGAACCGCCCTCCTTAGGCCACCCGGCGCTGCTGATGAGGATGATTTCCAAGCCAAGTGTCTGCGCTGTGGTAAATGTGGGCTCTCTTGTCCCTATGATGTCATACTCTTTGACGCGGTCAGGTCAGGGGGCACCCCCTATCTGGATGCGCAGCACGGGGCTTGTCGTCTGTGTGAGGGTTTTCCCTGTAGCGCAGCCTGTCCTTCAGGCGCCCTGACCCCGGTATCCCAAAGGAAAGACGTGCGTATGGGGATCGCGGTCATAGACCGTGATCGCTGCATTGCGCTGCAGGGCATACGCTGCGAGGTCTGCTATAGGGTCTGCCCCTTTATCGATGAGGCGATCACCATCAAGTACTCCCTGCGTGAAGGGGATAACATCCACGCCATCTTCGAACCAGTCATACATGCTGATCTCTGCGTGGGCTGTGGCATCTGCGAGGAACGCTGCGTCATAACCGATCCCATGGCCATCTATATCAAACCCAGGGGTTCCTGAGTTGGCCCCTTGACCAACTCAGCCATACATATTTCAGGATTGTTCCCCAGGGGGGAATGGAACGGAAAGAACAAAGGAGGAACTATGGAAGTATCAAGGAGAGTGTTCATCAAAGGGGTAGCAGTAGCTATGGCCAGTGCTGCGGCAGGCTCTATGGTCGCCTGCACCGACCAAGGGACAGGAGGAACCAGCACAGGAAGCGGTGATACCGTTAAGACCAAGGCGGTCTGCCGTTTCTGTGGTACAGGATGCGGCGTCATCTGTGAAGTACAGGATGGCAAGCTCATTGCCACCTATGGTGATCCCGACAACCAATCAAGCAAGGGTTTGAACTGCATAAAGGGGCTCAATCTCTCTAAGATCCTCTATGGTGACAACCGTTTGACCAAGCCGCTTATCCGTGACGATAAGACCACCAAGGGCACTGCTGACGGTCTGCGGGAGGCAACCTGGGATGAGGCCCTTGACCTGGTGGCCCAAAAACTACAGGATACCTGGCGTACCGATAAGAGCCGTATGGCTTTCTGGGCTTCAGGACAGCAACCCATCACCGAGGGCTACGCCCTTCATAAGTTCTGGAAGGCCGGTCTCCTGAGCAATAATCTCGATCCAAACGCGCGCCTCTGCATGGCCAGCGCTGTGGTTGCCTTCATGAACGTCTTCCAGACAGATGAGCCCATGGGTTGCTACAGCGACCTGGACCAGGCTGATGTCTTTGTAACCTGGGGTGCCAACATGGCAGAGGCCCATCCTGTCCTCTACTCACGTCTCACCGCTCGTAAACTGGCGGATTCCAGTGTCCAGCATTTCGATTTAACCACCCTGAAGACCAGGACCAGTCAAACCGCTGACAAGGTACTCATGTTCCGTCCGGGAACCGACCTTGCAATTGCCAATGCAATAAGCAATTATCTGATCCAGAACAACCTATATAACAAAGAGTTCGTTGATGCCCAAGTGCAGTTCAAACAGGGTACCGAGAACATCGGGCAGGCCTTCGATGATGGTTATGATGCCAGTGACATAGGTCAGTCCGTCAACGATGTGACCTCCATAGACTTCGACGCCTTTGCGCAACGCATGAGCACCTATACGCTTGACTATGCTTCACAACTCAGTGGCGTGCCGGCTGCTGATATCGAGGAACTGGCAAAGCTCTTTGCCGATCCTGATAAGAAGATCATGTCCCTGTGGACTATGGGCGTCAACCAGCACACCAGAGGCACGTGGATGAACCATTGCATCTACAACATCCATCTACTCACCGGTAAGATCTCCACACCGGGATCAGGTCCCATGAGCCTCACCGGACAACCCAGCGCCTGCGGTACAGCCCGTGAGGTGGGCCTCTTCGCACACCGCCTCCCCGCTGACCTGGTGGTGAACAATCCCCAGCACCGTAAGTATGCAGAAGCCATCTGGGATCTTCCTGATGGGTATCTGGATGAGATCCAGAACCCGGGTTTCCATACGGTCAAGATCTTCAGGGAGCTGTCCAAGGGCAATATCGATTTCATGTGGAGTGCGTCCAACAACTGGGCGATGTCCATGCCTAACCTCACGCGCTTCCTGGGCAAGGATCCTAACTACCAAGGTATCTTCGATGCCTTCATCGTGGTGAATGACCCCTACCCAACCCTTTCCACGCAATATGCCGATGTGGTCTTCCCTGCCGCTATGTGGGTTGAACGTGAGGGACAGTTTGGTAACGCGGAGCGTCGTACCGCGATATTCGAGAAAGCTGTGGATCCTCCAGGAGACGCAAAGTGGGATACCTGGATATTCCTGCAGGTGGCCAAGCGGGTCTTGAACGGCTCAACCATCGGCTCCGATGACGCGTTCGACCATCTCTTTGGCTTTATCTGGGACACTGACACCGATGATCTCATCGCGGATGAGCGCGAGGTCAACCGCCGCCTCTTCAATGAGTACCGTATCTTCTCCAATCCTGACCAGAATGACGCGGCCCAGGCTATCAACAAGAACACCGATAACGCCTTTGACGCCGGCCTCAAGATGGAAGCCAAGCAGCTTGCCCCTTATGACGAATACATAGACAATACAGCCATGACGTGGCCTGTCCGTGAAGTAGATGGGAAATGGCTACCCACTCTCTGGCGTTTTGCCGACGGCAAGCAAGAAGACGGCTATGACCAATACGGTGTGCAGATGTATGGCGATACGGGAATGCCCGGCAATATCAGTTTCTACAAGAGTGCCGGAAAGAAGCCCTCTGCGGTCTTCAGGCCCTATGAGGCGCCCGCGGAGGAACCTGATGCGGATTATCCTTATTGGTTCTGCACCGGACGCCTTCTTGAGCAATGGCACACGGGTTCCATGACCCGTATCGTCCCAGAGCTCAATAATGCCTTACCAGAAGCACTCCTCTACATGAATGCGGATGACTGCACCTCACTGGGCATCAGTGATGGAGCTAAGGTGAAGGTTACCTCCCGTCATGGGAGCTTTGAGATCAACGTCACCACCGACCAACGCATGGCTCCACCAAAGGGCTTGGTATTCGCGCCCTTCTTTGCACAGGAGAGCATAATCAATCTGGCAACAGAGGATTATTACTGCCCCCTGTCCAAAGAGCCTGATTACAAGAAGACCTGCGTGAAGATCGAAAGCGCATAAACACAGATGCCTTCAATGTCACAGGAAGCTCGAAACGAGCTTCCTGTGACTGTCCTTGTACCAAAGCCAGTCTAGGAGGACCCTATGGTCATATCCAGTTATGTAATCGATACCCTTCCCAAGAAGTGCGCCCAGGTGACTGAGGCCTTAAGCGGGTTTGAAGGTGTAGAGATCCATGGAAACGAGAACCATCGTCTCATTGTGACCATAGAAGCGGATTCCGTGGATGCAACCTATGCCCTTGCCACCAAACTCTCCCAGGTCGATGGTGTCCTCACCACCAATCTGGTCTACTGCAATTTTGAGGATGAGACGCTGTGCAACTGAACCGCGTCAGACATATAGTGCAGTGTTTGATACTTGCGGTCTTCCTTTCCCCTTTGGTAGCCAAAGCATTCTGGGGCATCACACCGGGTGATTGGGTGTTCTTTGGCACGCTCTCATCTTCCACTATCCTGGGAAAGGTAGTCATAGTCGATCCCTTTGTAGCCGCACAGAGCATAGCGGCCTCCAAGCAGCTGCCCGCGATATCGTTGGTTGTTGGCTCGCTGACCATCTTGGTTGTCTACCTGCTCATCAGAGGCCGCGTTTTCTGTGGTTGGGTGTGCCCCGCTAACCTTATCTTTGAGATCGTTGAATCTGTGGCAAAGCCCGTAAGGACCTATATGATGAAGCACAGAGGGAGAAGGCTCGATCTTGCTGCTCAGCTGTCCCGCCGCACCAAGATCTTTGTGGCCTTGGGCGTGCTTGGGGTGTCCGCTTTGAGCGGTGTGCCGGTCTTTGAGCTCATCTCGCCTGTGGGAGCCCTGCTGAGGACCTTGGTGTTGGGGGCATTCTTGGGAATCTGGGTCTTAGCGGCCTTGGTTGTCTTGGAGATCTTCTTTCCTGGAAGGATCTGGTGTCGTAAGCTCTGCCCACTTGGCGGCTTCTATGAGCTCATAGGAAGATTGGGATTCTTCAGCGTCAAGATCAAAAGCGGCTGCATCTCCTGTGACAAGTGCAAGGTGGTCTGCCTCTCTTCTCCTGATATCTTAGATCCCGTCATAGCTGGCGATGACGATCGCGTGCGTTCAGGTGATTGCATGCTCTGTGGTAAATGCATTACGGCTTGTCCAAGCAAACTGCTCTCCATCAAAGCCTGTGTTCCTTTTCACCATCCAAGTACCATACATAAAGAAGCCTTGAATAAATAGATACAGGGCTTCTGTCCACATGCCTGTTCCAAGACATGTGATCAAGTCAAGGGGGATCAGCTGCGTGCTCTTACGCGGGTATCCATGCCGTTGACAATCGAGCTGTTCTAAAGGCCCGGCTTTTACAAGAAACATATGCGTCCACCTGATAGAATGAGACATCATCGGAGGCAAGAACAGGGGCTATCATGAGTATCGATAGAGACAAGCTCGCTGCCTATCTTAAAAGTATCAGATTCTTCTCATCACTGAGCTTTGAGGGATGTAGGTACTTGGCAGACTCTTGTCACCAAAATACCAAGAAATCCGGACAGATACTCCTTTATGAAGGTGAGATCCCAACCTATATCTATCTTCTGAGAAAAGGTAAGGGTGTCTGTTACTTCCTGCGTCCCGGTGGGAAGAAATCAATCCTCTACCATATTATCCCTGATAGACCTTTTGGAGTTGAGAGCGCCCTTTCAAACAGCCGCCTTACCGGTGTACTTGAGCTCACCGAAGACTCCCTGGTCCTGTCGATCCCCGTTGCCGGAGTCAAGGACCTCATGGATTCTGATGCTGCCTTTGCCTGTCAGGTCGCGCATTATGAAATGGACTCCGTCCTGCGATTGACTGACCTTGTGAAGGATCTGAGCTTTGGCGCTCCTGCCCGTCTCAGCCGCTTCTTGTTCAGACGTGCCCTTGAATCAAGCACCCCTCATAATGAGGGCATCAGCTTTGAACTTGGTTTAAGGAAGAGCATGCTTGCGGACTCCCTTGGGATAACACCTGAAACCCTCTCCCGGATCTTCTCCCAACTGCAAAATGAGAACATCATCGCGGTGGAAGGCTCAAAGATCACCGTGAACAACGTGAGGGATCTGGTCCGCCTTTCAGAAGGTTTCTAAGAGTCCACCATAGCCAGTCCAATACCCACAACCTCCAATACCTGCAACCCACCCAGTGCCTGTAGCAGCTGCCAGGGCTGTAGGGGGCTCTCTCCCCCAAGTTGTTGCCCATGTCAGGCGCACGCGATATAGAAAAGGACAGTCCTGGGGACTGCCCTTTTCTATTTGTTTGGTGCTTGATAAGACACCGCAGAACGTAGATGCTCCCTTACAGATCAGGCTGCTAGTTGAGCCAAAGCATCGTCGGTTATCTGCTCCGCCTTATCCAGGCAATGTTTGGCTAGTGCTGAATTGTGTGCGCCGTCGCTATTCTCAACAAACACAAAGTCAAAATAGAACTGCGCGTCTCTCACGTCTTTGCGTAGGGCTGCCAATTCATCATCGGCCATACCATTAGCTGCCGCCGCTCCGATCTTGGTATGCAGGTCAGCAAGCTTGTTGCCAATGGTGTTGAACCTTGCAATCGTGTTCTTCTGAATGGTTTGTACTTCAGAAACAAGGTCAGTGTGACAACCGCTGCACGTTGAGCTGATCAGGTCCGCATTCTGCAGGGGGCTCTGGAGATAGTGATTTGGATACTCCACACCATCACTGTTGGTAGCCGTGCCCATATGACACGTAGAGCAATTCCAACCGCCCATTGATTGCATCAGATTACCAGGGCCAGTCACTGTTTCCATCTCGGGATGCCTGACCTTGATCATACCTGCACCGCTGATGTCGTTGGTAAAATCAGAGAATCCAATGCTGTCATAGTATGCCAACATGTCGTCAGGATCCATGGAACTTAGCCCCGACCAAGGTAGGGTTGTGGCCTTGGTATCAGGATCCATGTAATACGTCACATGGCATTGTCCGCAGACAGCATCATCCATATTAATGGTATTGATGTCCGAACCAAGAGCATTAAGCAGGTAATCGGCGCTAACCACTAACTCACCATCACCGCTATTCGCATGGCAGTTATAGCAGCCGATCGGCTCCTGCAACATCGCATAGACCTCATCGAAGTCCATAGAATACACGCTGATTCCCTTGCTCTGCACCAATGCTGTCATCTCAGGAGACTTGCAGGTCAGACAGTTTGCCGTTGGATGGGCTCGTTGGGTAGCAGCAACATCCGTCAAGGTGTACGTGTGCCCACGGGCCTCATTGTAATCCTTGGCAAAGCCGTTTCCGCTATAGAGCGTCTTCAGGAACGGATACTGATCCAGATAACTTGGGTTATCGGAGTTGTTCTGATTCTCCATGAATGTGGAATAGATATCTGGATAGATATCCTTATACGCATCTGAAGGAATAACTCCATACTCATTAGGATCCGGCAGATTGATTGATGTAGCCCCATCAGCGTAGGTGGTACCCGTGCTTCCGGTGGTATCACCAGTGGAACCTGAATCCTTTGGTGTACAGGCAGTTACCACGATAACCACCACGATCAAGACGATCGCGCTTAACCAAACAAGAGGTTTTAGATTTCTCATTTTCCCTCCTTTCCCTATCTAGTCCCCTCTTTTATTACAGGATATAAAAAAATCGGTTAAGAGTATTTGATGTATATCAAAATGTGGTAGTCCGGCTGTCCATTACGGCAAAATGTATAAAGATACCGGCGCCAATCATATAGACCGACGCCGGTATCTGAATGATGGGATCATCTTTACAGGGCTCTGCTGCCTATCCTTGTAAGCAGGCAACAAATACACCTTTAAAAGACAGGGATCACCAGGCCTTTATAAGTGTCGTTGATGAACTGACGGCATTTGTCAGAGGTCAGGGCCTTTGCCAGGGCCTGTACCCCGGGATCGTTCTCATTACCTGCTTTGACCACTAAGATATTGGCATAGGTCTGGGCCGCCTGTGAGTTGGGGTCCTCCTTTGCCAGGATAGTAGAGGAATCAAGACCAGCGCTCAGGGCAAAGTTGCCGTTGATGACACCCAGGTCCACATCAGGCAACTGGGCGGGTATGGCCGCAGCCTCAAGTTCAACGATCTTGAGGTTCTTGGGGTTGTCAACTATGTCCTTGGGGGTCACGGTGAGATCCGCGTTGGCGGGCAGGGTGATAAGCCCCTGGGCCTGGAGGAGCAGCAAGGCTCTAGCCTCATTGGTTGTATCGTTAGGAACCGCAATGGTGCCGCCATCGGGCAGATCAGCTAAAGACGTGGTCTTACCGGGGTAGATGGCAAGGGGCTCAAAGTGCACGGCCACCACAGGGACCAGGTCCGTGTTGTTCTCGGCGTTGAACTCATCCAGATAGGGCTTGTGCTGGAAGAAGTTGGCTATGGTCACGCCATCCCAGGTATCCAGGTTGGGCTTGACATAGTCTGTGTACTCAACAACCTGCAGGTCATAGCCTTCTGCCGCAAGATCATCCTTCAGGGCATTGAGTATCTCGGCATGGGGTGTGGTGGATGCGCCCACCACAAGTTTGGTCAGTGGGGGGGTGGTGGTTGTGGTGTCAGTGGTGCT
>JGI24705J35276_12237223_pt1 | contig 10231 bp, 10 predicted proteins | sample TergutNt197P4_FD_35276 | JGI IMG/M metagenome (IMG submission 35276)
GGGTTTTAAAATTTATTGTGCAAAAGTAACATTTTTTTTGCTAAAATAACCTGTTTTTTTGCGATTTTGGCTCTTGTGTAATGCACTTCTCCATCTTATCTTTGCCGCGTTAATTTTGTATTGAAAAATATTTGATTGTTGTTTTGATTTTTATGTTTCATAAGACGACTAACATATTTACCGCGTTACTCTCTTTACTGAAAGTAAAATTTACTGACGAATACTCCAATCGAGTATTCAACGAGCATCCGCATAAGTATAACCTGTTCGGGTTATCTTCTTTATTATCTGATTATAATATTGAAAATGAGGCATATACAATCAATGATAAAGAAAAAGATATTAATAAACTGCCGACACCATTTATTGCACATTTAGGAAGTGATTTTGTTATTGTAAAAAAAATTGATAATAAACATGTTACTTATATGTGGAATGAAATTATTATCAATCTTGATATTACGGAGTTTTGCAAATCATGGTCTGGGGTGGTGCTGTTAGTTGATATTTCCGAAAAGTCAATAGAACCAAACTATCGCAAACATCGGAATATAGAGCGATTGAATCTCGGCAGAAGCGTAATGTTTTTTGCTGCTGTCGGTTTAATATTGTTTTGGGCTTATTTAAGTCGCTCGCTTTATGCCAATGTCAGTATATCAATCCTTTTACTAATCAATCTCATAGGTGTTTACATTGGTTATTTACTGCTTCTAAAACAGATGCACATACAAAGTCGGTATTCCGATAAAATATGTTCGCTTTTCAAACAGCACGATTGCAACAATGTTTTGGAAACCCAAGCCGCAAAACTTTGGGGCATATTCGGCTGGAGCGAAATCGGTTTGGGATATTTCGTTACTAATGTGCTGATATTATTATTTTTACCGCAGGCAGTTTCTTTTTTGGCAATAATAAATATTTTCACACTTCCTTACGCTTTTTGGAGCGTGTGGTATCAGAAAACCAAGGCACGACAATGGTGTATGCTATGTTTGATAGTACAGGTTTTGTTGTGGACACTGTTTTGTGCCAATGTTTTACTCGGTTATATACTAATGCCAGAAATAAATTTCCATAATTTGTTTGATATGGTTTTATTGGGCAGTTGTTATGCGGCAGCTATTTTGGGAGTTAATATGCTTGTACCAAAATTTAATGCCAAACGAGCATTGCCGTTTCTTTGGCAAATCATAAATGCGATGAAAGCCGACGAGGATGTATTCAGAGCATTGTTAAAGCAGCAACCGTATTACGAAGTTAGCGATGTTGATTCGCAAATCTGTTTTGGAAATCCTGATGGGACTCTTCAATTAACTATTCTGACTAATCCATATTGTAATCCTTGTGCTGCAATGCATAAACGGATTGTAAAATTATTGCAAAAGAACAACAATATCAGTGTAAAGTATATATTTTCATCGTTCTACGAAAGTTTAAATGCTATCAATCAATATCTTATAGCAGCATATTTGCAGAAAGAACTTAGTGAATTTGAACAGATTATTGCCGAATGGTTTGAAACAGGAAAGATGATGAGTGAAAAATTTTTTGAAAATATGCGGTTAGATATAATTTTGTCGGAAGTTGAAAATGAATTTTTATCACACGAGGCGTGGAAGGAGCGGACACAACTGTGTGCCACTCCGACCGTGCTTGTAAATGGATACAAACTTCCTGAAAATTATAGAGTTGAGGATTTAGAATATTTCACAGAATTTAATGTTAAAAATTAAATAGCGATTGCCAAAGTGCAGGGCAATAGCGACAAAAAAGCAATTTTTTGTAAATGTCTGCACAAAGTTAATAATTTTTTATATTTTTGTATTTTTTATGAATAAAACAAATTTAGACAGTATCGCCACGAAAATGAGCGATAAAGAGATGAAAGCCGTAAAAGGCGGAAGCGTTCCACCACCAGAACATGACACTTTCCGTCTTGCTGATAATGGTGGCGGCGGGGGAGGCGGTTGTGGAAACGCCAGCGAAGCTTGTGCAAGCAAAAAGGATGGTGATTATTGTGAATCTGGTTCTTCTTGTTCGCCGGGTACGTGTAGATATGCTCCAATAGCCGGGCTTATCTGTTGGCGTAATTGAAAGTGTGAGTATGTATCATTATTATTATGGTACATACTCTATTATTTTTTTAAAATAATAGATATCATATAGATTAAGCAACATTTGATAAAATAATGTCTAATATATTATCATGAAACAAATATTTTTTTACTTCTTATTAGCAGCAATGTTTTCTTTTTTTATAAGTTGTGCAAAAAACGACAATTTATTGCCTGTTCCAAAAATTGACTATGGAATGGCTGTATTGCAGGGAAAAATCTCGAGGAATATTCCTGATAGTTTGAAAATAAAATCATTTGAAATTGTTTATTTTACTGCAATTTGTTCGGAACCTGTGTTTGATGAGATTCTCGTTAATGCAGATGGAACTTTTTCGTATTCAGTTGATTTATATGCAATAACAATAGCATCCGTCAAATCTTCCATTTATAGTAATTCTATTGTTTTGATACCAAACGACACATCAGAAATAAATATTTTATATGATGACAAAGGAGAAAAGCATATTACTATGAAAAACAGTTTGGGATTAACGTCTGAAAATATGGACAAATGGTATAAAGTATTTGTTAATTTGATTTATTCAGATGCAGTAAAATATCAAGATAGTATTACAAATACTTTTACAAATGCACCTGATATTTTTGCAAAAAAAATTATTGAAAATATTAACAATGTTATTGATACAATGTCAGACAACAGAAATTTGAATAAAACTGAAAAAATACTGTTTGAATATTGCGCAAAATCAATGTATTTGTGTAATGTTTTATTAGAATCTGATTTTTTACACAAACACTTTTCTTTTAATGATAAAAATTCAAGTGCATATTTTGCCGAATTAAAAAAAATAGATTTGTCAAATGCTTACTATATTTATTCCGGATGGTATGGTAAAATGGCACAAATGCTATTAGAAGACAGCATTTTGAATTTTCCTAAAATTGCTGAAACTACGCCGGAACAATGGTTGAAAAATTCAAATGAAAAAATTCTTATGTTTTTGCAAAATCGTAATACACTATTCGACAATATGTTAGTGGCAAATGCTTATTATTTACAATTAAAAAAAAGGCAATTACTTACTCAAATACAAAAACAAAATATTAAATCTTATTTTGAAAATAAAAATTATGTGCAATTCCTTAATAATGAAAATAATACACTAGAAGAATTATTACAAAAGGATACTAATTATCTGAAAATCAATGAAACACCACCTGTAGATAAAACCAAACTTATGGATGCTATAATAGTAAAATACACAGGCAATGTAGTGGTTGTTGATTTTTGGGCAACGTGGTGCGCCCCTTGCCAACGAGCAATGCAACTAATCGAAGACATAAAAAAAGATTATGCAAATAAAAATGTTAAATTTGTATATATCACCAATCCTTCTTCACCCAAAGACCAATGGGAAATGAAAATACGTGGAATCGGAGGAGAACAATATTTTTTGAATACTATACAATATAATTATATATCTGCACTATATGAGTTTGATGCCATTCCTACTTATCTAATTTTTGATAAAAAAGGAAAATTGAGTCAAAAATTTACCGGTTATCCCGGAAATGAAACAATGCAGGAAGTAATAGAAAAAGCGATGAAATAATATCCCTAAAGGGAGTTTTTTTATGATAAAACAATTTTAGATATTGTAATTTAATAACTTATATAATTTATAACAGATGAAATATTTTTTGTTTATTATTGCAGTTTTGTTTATTATTTCTATTCCTATTGAAAAAGCAAATGCTGTTAATTATTTCAGTAATGATACTATTGCTATAGATACAGTAAAGACAATTTTTTATCTCGATGGGAGGCAAGTGTCGTTGCATAAGATACTTGACAAAGGGCAAAAAGGAGAATTAGGAGGAGGAACTGGAGCAGGGGCAAGTAAAAAAGCCATAAAATTATACGGAGAGAAATATAGATATGGAGTAGTGTTTTGGAATTCAAAAGCACCTATAGACGGATTTGAACTTTATGGAACTATCAATACTCGCTTTGATGGAGATTCTATAATGCTGTTTTCTTTTCGTCAGGACACTATTTTTTCGGTTGACACTGCAATTATCAAAAATGGTTGTTTTTTCTTTACAGGTAAGGAATATGTTGACGATTTTTCATTGCTTTCTACCGGAAATTATCCAGACAAAGTGATTTCGGAGGAAGTAATCCTCAATAAGGGCATTATTCATGCAGACCTTGATTCAAACAAAGTTTGGGGAGGCGAATTAAATGATAAATACATTACATTCCAAGATTCGATTCACCAATTATTTATTACAATGAATAGTTTCACAGATGTTCCGTCTCAAATACAAATTAATAATAACATAATCGCCTATATTTGTGATTTCGCAATAGCAAACAAGGATAATCTGCTTGGCATGACAATTTTTAATCACAATATTTTTTATATCGGTCAAGTTGACAGCGTTAGGTTTGAACAATTATGCAATGTATTTGATAGAGATAGACAAAGTGCGGAGGTACGAAGTTTATTTGAACTTAAAAGAGTGATTGTAGAAAGCGAACAAGCCATTGGCAAAAAATATACTGATTTTTCTTTTCAAACTCCTGACGGCGACGCAGTAAAATTGTCGGATTATGTCGGTAAATTTGCATTTCTTTATCTTGACTTTTGGGCAAGTTGGTGCGGTCCATGTATTGCAGACATCCCCAATCTGAAAGAAGTTTATCAAAAGTTCAAAGATAACGGGCTTGAGGTCATAGGTATCTCTTTGGATGATGATAAACAGATGTGGTTCAATGCATTGAAAAAAATAAATACTTTTTGGACTCAACTTTGCAATTTTGAGGGTTCTCCTTCCAAACTTACTCAAACCTATTCAATCAAAGGCATTCCGCATGGGATACTGTTAGATAAAGACGGCACAATACTTGGAACGAGTACGGGGGGAAGTGATTTTTTGGAAGAAAAAATGAAAGAATTATTGCCGAATGGTTTGAAACAGGAAAGATGATGAGTGAAAATTTTTTGAAAATATGCAGTTAGATATAACTTTGTCGGAAGTTGAAAATGAATTTTTATCACACGAGGCGTGGAAGGAGCGGACACAACTTCGCGCCACTCCGACCGTGCTTGTAAATGGATACAAACTTCCTGAAAATTATAGAGTTGAGGATTTGGAATATTTCACAGAATTTAATGTTAAAAATTAAATAGCGATTGCCAATGTGCAGGGCAATAGCGACAAAAAGCAATTTTTTGTAAATGTCTGCACAAAAATAATAATTTTATATATTTTTGTGTTTTTTATGAATAACACAATTTTAGACAGTATCGCTACGAAAATGAGCGATAAAGAGATGAAAGCCGTAAAAGGCGGAAGCGATCACCAGTTAGCCATTAAAGTAGATGAAGGCGGATTAGTGGAAAATTCCTCTTCGTGTAATCACGCCACATGCAGTTATCAAGGATGTACAAAGGGTGATGGAACACCAGGGCAGTGCAAAGCTAATTTAAAATTGGATTGCGTTTGCGTTTAAGCAAAATTTGGTAGGGTGCTGCCCCTATTTTGTGGGTAGCACCTTTTTAATTTTTAAATAATTATGCAAAGCAAAAATTATTTTTATGTTTTAGCCGTTTTGGCAGCAGCTGTTTTTACATGCTGCAAGCCCTCTCGCACAGATATTTATACTATGAAGTTGCACATTGAGGGTAAAAAGTTTGAGTTTTTAATGTTAAGTGGAGTCGTTGCCTACCGAGACAATGCTTTAGCCGTAGAAGGGAAAACCGACAACGGTTACGACTGGACATTTGAAATTCCGAATTCAATATTGGATTCTGTACAATGGTTTTCTTTGAAAACGGGGAGATACAATGCAGCAGATACCACTATTTATAGAGGGAAATTTATAATTGCAAGTAGTACTGATACGTTATTTTCGGGGGAGATCCCTGCACGAGAACAAAAAAGAATGATTTATTATTTAAAATACTTGGAAACGGAAAAACATAAAGATGAATATGCAATTGTAGACGATACTATTTTTTTAGATGAATATAATGATGTGATTGATATTTTTGAAGTGCAAAAATTGGAAGAAAATTCCGAATTGGCATTAATCATAAACAATCACCTTTTCGGATTGATAGACGAGAGCAAAGATTACAATAAGCAAGTGCAAAACTTCATTAATGTTGCAAACTCACATCCCAATTCTCAATACCTTATGAGTAGTCTATGGGGCTGGACTCGGACTTTTAAATCATCAGCAGATATTGAAAAGATTTTTAACAGATTCAGCGAAGGCAATAAAAAATCATTTTTTGGTAAACAGTTATACGCTTATCTCCATCCTGTTTTTGAAAATATCAGGTTGCCGAGAGTTGATAATATTGAAGTTATAGAGCCATTAATTCAAGATTCTACAAAATACAATTTAATAGAACTGACTGCTTCTTGGTGTGCACCTTGTCGGGATTTGCAACCTTCATTAGTCGAATTGGGCAAACAATATAAGGATAAACTTATCATTACTTACGTAACCATTGATGATGAACAAACTATTGATGATTTCAAACAACTTATTGAAAAAGAACATATTAATTGGCGTTGCCTTTGGTTAAGAAACAACAAAGGATACCTTAACAGATTGGGTAGAAGCGGCATTCCAAGCGGTGTTTTATATTCTCCTGATAGCAAAATAATTATGCTGCAACTTAATCTGTCCGATGATTTAGTCGCTTTTCATAAAGTTTTGGAAGGAAAATAATCATTGTAATTCAAAATATTGTACTCAATAATTTTTAATAATCAATAAAACAAAATTGAATTAGAAAATTTCAAGAGAATATCTTTATTTCGAGATATTCTCTTGTTTTTAGTATTTTTGTGTTTTATTAAATTTTAATTTACAGATATCATGAAACAGATAACTTTTTACTTATTCATTGTAACGACATTTGTTCTTTTTATAAGTTGTGCAAAAAATGACAATTCATTGCCTGTTCCAAAAATTGACTATGGAATGGCTGTATTGCAGGGAAAAATTTCGGGAGGTATTCCTGATAGTTTGAAAATGGATTATTTGGAAATAACTGTGTCTAATGCCATTACTTCACACATTACACAGGAAAAAATTCGTGTATATGCTGATGGAACTTTTTCTTATTCTATTGATTTGCCAAGTGCGGTTTTGGCATATATTTCCTCGCCTGTGTATGAAAATCTTATTTGCCTTGCACCTAATTCCACGACAACACTTGATATTATTTTTGATGAAAACGGCAGCAAGCAGGTAAAAACTCAAAATATTATGAATTTGAGCGCTGAAAATTTAAACAACATTAATGCCCCGATTATTCCTTTTAGCGTGGGTAAAGAGCGAGGGCATATTGTATCTGATTTTGATGGTACTCCGCATGATTTCGGGCTTTTGTATGTGCATAATTTAGATAGTATTATCAATCATTATCCCCTTGCAGCCGTATTAACAAATAAGGAAAAGATACTTTTTTCTGTAATTGTCAAGCAATTTGTTTTAAACAGTTACCTTGTTGACTGGAATTATGTTAAATCGATTCATAATTTTAGCGATAGTATTGCTCCAAAATCATATTATTCGTTTTTGAAATATTTTGATTTGAACAATCCTATCAATTTGTATAACGGTGCCGGTTATCTTGAAATTTTGCAGAAAATACTTGAAAATGTAACATTTAATATTCCACCAATTAACGAAATGCCTTGCAATCAATGGTTAAATATTGTGAATGGTGTATTGGACGAGTACATTGGCAACAAACATGAATTTCTTAACGACATGCTGGTTTCTACCGCATATATGATGCAATTAAAGCAAATGCAGGCATTATCGGATATTCAAAAACAAAATATTTCAAATTATTTTCAAAATAAAAGTTTTGTAACAATTCTTTTTGCTGAAAATGAGAAGGTAAAAAAATCACAATTATCAAACAATCTCATAATTAATACAACTCCAAAAGTTGATGGTTTGAATTTGATGGATTCTATCATTTCAAAATATAAAGGGAATGTAGTGGTTGTTGATTTTTGGGCAACGTGGTGTATGCCTTGTCTTCAAGCAATGGAACAAATCAAGCAAATAAAGCCCGAATTTCAGGGCAAACCTGTTATATTTGTGTATATTACCAATTCGAGTTCTCCGAAATCTGAATGGGAAAACAGAATAAAAGAAATTGGAGGAGAACAATATTATCTCAATGACAATGATTGGGAGTATTTACTCAAGATTTATAATTTTGATGCCATTCCAACTTATCTTATTTTTGATAAAAAAGGGAAATTGAGTCAAAAATTTACCGGTTATCCCGGAAATGAAACAATGCAGGAAGTAATAGAAAAAACGATGAGGTAATATCCGTAAAGGAAGTTTTTTATGATTAAAACAATTTTATACAGTATCGCTACGAAAATGGAGTTAAATTATGTGCTTGTGTCATTTAGTTAATTTAGTTTTTATCAGTTATTTTTGCAATGCTGATTATAAATAGTTATGCTCAGTATTACATTTTTTAAATATATTTAAATTTATGAGAAAAATATTATGTTTTGTATTGTGTTCTGTTACAATCTTTTCTTTTTCACAGAACAAATCAGTAAAATTATCATTGGAAGGCAAAAAATATGATAATTTGTATTTGTCAGTATACACTGAAAACCCTGAAAAATTGAAAATTGATGGGACTTCAACAGACGGTTATAATTGGACTTTTATAATACCCGATTCAATTTCCGAAATTGCTGAATACTATGAGATTAGGCATAAAAATGATAGCCTTATAAATGAAAATGAAAAAAACATTTCTATTATTGATTTTAGGACAATAATAGAAAACGATACTTTAAGAGGGGGGTATTTTAATTTTGATAAAAATGAAAATTTAATTGAATTAACAGGTAAATTTGACACAACAGAGGTGTTTGAAAATAAAATATATGTTGCAGAGTTGGATACTACTGTTGTATTACAAACGATTGTAACTGACTATTTCTTAATGCCATTACCTGAAAACACATATTTACGGGAATTTATGCAAACGCCAATGTTTAGTTTTTTCTATGATAAAAAGAACCATGACAAACCTTATGATGATTTTTTAGTAGAATATGCAGAAAAAATAAAGAAAAATCCAAACTCACTGTATTATATCACATTTTTGGCTTCAACTCCAAACTATTATAAATCAAAAGAGGATTATGAAAATCTGGAGGTGTATTACAAAGTATGCTGATTAAACAACCCCAAAATTGATATAAAAGAAAGCCAAATCGAATGCTTTCAAGTGGTTAAAAAAAACATTTTTGAGAAGCAGCAAATCTTTCAAAATGTCCTTCTGATACGATGTTTTAATCTGCAATTATTTTGCCCGTTTCTCTATGATAAGCATAAATTTGCCAATTTTTCTTTATCTTTGCACTTTGGTAATTAGGGCAATGAATATCTATTTTTATTTTCATATTACAAAAATACAACTTTATTCACTGATTATCAAATATTTATAACAGCATACTTTTTAATACACCACCGAAAATCTTATCAGCATTTTTTCGGCGGAAATGCAAAATTCTAAATGGGGAGAAATAGCAAAGCAGCATTATAGACTCGCTAAATTAGATGGAATTACTGATATTGTTTTGCCAAACCCTTTGACAAACGAAAACGAAACAATTATTTTAGAGCCGACAAAATACACTTTACTCTGTTTTTCTGCATCGTGGTGTGCCCCTTGTCGCAAGGAGATACCATTGTTAAAAGAAATCTACGAAAAGACAAAAGGAGATTTAAATTTGGTTTATCTTACAATCGAAGATAGCACCACCATTGCAGATTGGAATGTTCTAATGGAGAAAGAAAATATTCAATGGCGTAGTTTGTGGCTTACAGACAAAAATTTGAAATACGATTGGAAAATTTCTGCAATACCTGATTTTATTTTGGTTTATCCTGACCAAAATGCGAAAAGAATATTATTGAGAACGGAAGATGATGTAAAAGATTTATACTCAATAATTTTTAACAATAATAGGTAAATCCCTACCACCCTCATTTTACTCCAAATAATACCATAATTTTTTTGGGAAAAAGAAACGATTGTTAATAAGTTATATGGTCAATAAAGGAGGACTAATTG
>JGI24705J35276_12237222_pt1 | contig 10228 bp, 9 predicted proteins | sample TergutNt197P4_FD_35276 | JGI IMG/M metagenome (IMG submission 35276)
TATCAGTCTCTTCATCATGGCTGGTGTTGCACAATCCATATTCTGGTCCATGTTCTCACCAGTCAACGGCCTATTCGTCGGAGGGCTATCCCAATTCTTAGCTGGCGGCGAACCGTTTAATGGCGCAAATGCCGCATTCACCTACGTCTTTGGCTCTGCTAATAGCATCTATCCAACTCTGCTTGGCTTCTTTGCAACAATAGCGGTGTTCCTCATAGTCATCTATCTCCAAGGCGTCCGAGTCGAATTGCCCATGAGCTACGCAGGATACAAAGGCTTCCGTAGCAGATACCCAATTAAACTCCTCTATGTCAGCAACCTGCCTGTCATATTTGCCTCTGCACTGTTTGCCAACGTCTTCTTCTTTACGCAGATGTTCTGGACTTGGGCTGGACAACCAGCACGTGGCACTAACTGGTTCTTCATACTCCTTGGTGACTTCATGCGGACAGAATCCGGCAGTGTCGTTCCTGTCGGTGGGTTGGCATATCTTGTCACAGCACCCCACAACATCTGGGGAGTCATAGGCGATCCGTTGCAGGCATTTGCATACTTGGGTATACTCGTAGCCTTCTGTGCCATGTTCTCGTTAGTTTGGCTTGAAGTCGGTGGCTTAGGTCCAAGTAAAGTTGCCAAGCAACTTATGGACAGCGGTATGCAGATTCCTGGTTACAGACGTAGTGAACGTCCCATCGAGCAAATCCTCAAACGATACATCCCCATCGTCACTGTCTTGGGCGGTATACTCGTCGGGCTAGTGGCTGGAATGTCGGATTTCCTTGGTGCGTTTGGTACCGGAACTGGTATCTTGCTCTCCGTAGGCATCATCTATCAGTACTACGAGTTGCTGATGCGTGAACGGGCCGCAGAAATGTTCCCCGCGTTTAGGCGGATCATAGGCGAATAATCCGCGCCTCTCTTTCTTTTTCTTCTTTTCTTATCTTTTTTTAGCTAGTTATCCCCTTAGTGTTTAGCAGTCCATACAGGTTGGGGTTGGTTGGTGTGCATATCGGCTGGAGCGGTTTGATTTAGGGTGATATTGTTGGGTTGGAAGTAAAAACGGTTATTAACAAGAAGCATGTAGGCATAGTCTAAATAAACAGGGAACGCTCTGAAAAGACGGAACTTGAGTGAAAAGTCATGAAAGCTTACCGAAAGATAATGTTTGTTATGTTGTTAGCACTCACAGCGGGTTTTGCTTTGAGTGTTTTTGTAGGACCAGCAAGTGCCGCCCTGAGCTATCAAGGCACCATATTAACCGATAATCAAGGAGTGGCTGAAGATACCTCCTACACTCTAACTCTTACCAATACTGGTACTGATCGTTTATTGACAGCAAACATTACTGTTCCAAATGGCTTTACAAATATTCAAAATCTCGTGGTGTCTCCATCGACATGGACTGTACAAGACAATACCATCGATGGAACTCTATATCTCAGCCTTCAGTCTGCTGAGGGCATCGCTTCTGGTGCACAAGTTATCCTTACCTTTGATGCAACAAACCCCCGAGAAGCTAGAGACTACACCTGGACTGTTAACGCTGTAGGCACAGATGGTGACCAAGAGTCCGCGTTTGACTTAGAAATTGTTTCTCCGATTCGTGTCACAACCATGGTGCCTGCCCTTACAATATTGGGCATAGCTGTGGGTTTTGCTATATTGTACAGTGTCCTTAACCGCGTGTTAATAACCTACTTTGTTGGCTGGGATCAGCATCATGTTATGCGCCGAGAAATTGCAGAATTCCAAAGGGCTCAAATGGCGGCAGCGCGGGCAAACGATCAAAAGCAAATGGAGAAACTTAAACGTAAACAAACTCAAATTAATGGTATGCAAGCAAAAATGATGAAGCCCCAATTACTTCAATTTGGTGTTTCATTTATTCAGCTTGGCTTTTGGTGGTTAGTATTGACACCCACATTTGGCGGCACCAGTTTGGCGTTTCTGCCTGGACTTGGCGCTATCCCAGTGTTTTGGCTCTACCCGGCAATATCGATGTTTCTATCTATAACCATGTCACGTATACTTGGTACTATGCCCATAGACATCTAACCGAAAACTGGTGACCAAAATGGCTGACCCCCAAAAAACCTGTGCGCAATCAAACAAAACTGTTCTCTGTATCTCTGGCCTAGCTGGCACAGGCAAAAGCACCTTAGCTAAAAAACTTGCCCAAAAATACAATCTGCAGTACTACTCCGGTGGGGATGCCCTCAAAGATTTGGCCAAACAAAACGGTTATGACATATCCGTTCAGGGCTGGTGGGAGCGCGATGCGGGCATCACGTTTCTCAAAGAACGCCTAAGTGACCCCAAGTTTGACCGTGCCGTTGATGAAAAACTCTTAGAATACGCTAAACAAGGCAATGTACTTTTAGACAGTTGGACCATGCCGTGGCTGCTTAAGGGTGGATTTAAAATCTGGCTGGAAGCCTCAACGGAGAAACGCGTGACCCGAGTAGCTGAACGCGACAACATGCCTCTTATTGAAGCACGTAAAATGCTAGAAGAAAAAGAAAAACGCACCAAAGAAATCTACCAAGGACTCTACGGTTTTACCTTGGGCGAAGACTTGACACCCTTTGACTTCGTTTTAGATACCGACAACTTGACTGCCTCCCAAGTTTTTGAAGTCTTATGCCACGTTGTTGACAACCTCGTTCTTTCCACATCATCTGTTTTTTGATTTTTGTCTCTTCGCTAAATCACTCTTAGTGTCCATTAATTGTTTATAGCAAAATAACTACCCTTACTGGGTTGTTGTGCATTGTGTTTGCTTTTTGGTTACTGCGGTTACCCTTTGTTGCTTGTTATTTTGATATGTATTTAGGGCATTGTGGTTTTATGGATATCCTATATTGCTACGCTACTTCCATAGGTTCCTGTGATAAATCCTTAGTTGTTGTTTATTTGAGGATTATTTTGATGTTTTTCCATTGGTCTTTTGCTAGGGCGAGTGTGCTTTTTGGGCTTCCGTAGAGTGAGTATGCTATGTAGCAGAGGTAGTTGCATTGGGTGCAGTCTTGGTATGTTTTTCGGAGTGTTTTGAATTCGTTGCTGCTCCATTGGTTGGGTAGGTCAAAGATGGAGCCGGCAAAGTTGTGGTTGTGACATCCTGAGATGCGGCCTAGATGATCCACAACGAGGAATTGGTTTAGTGCTTGGCATTTCCATGTTCGTTCTGCATTTGGTTCGTAGAGGCTTCGCAGAGTTTGAAGTAGTTTTTTAGTCATCAAGATGTTTGGGTTTTTTTTCATCGCTTCAATGAGTTGGTTGCAGAGTTGTACCATGGCTTCTTTGTCTGTTATGATGAATTCGTCATTTGCTTTGCCGATACGAAAGAGTTGTTTGCTATCCACTGAGGTGTCATAGGAGTATAGGCAGAACCACATTGGAATTTTGCGCTCCATGAAATAGTTGGTCATATCCATGATTTCATAGAGGTTTTTCTGTGAAATGGTTGGTGTAACTGCTACTCTGATGCCTTCTTTTTGTAGCACATCCACAGCGTGCATTGCATTTTTCCATGCGCCGGGCACTGCTTTTATGGCATCATTTTTGTTTTCATCTAAGCTATCGATGGATATGGCCACAAAATCCACCTTGCGTAGTGCATCGATTTTTTTTGCTGCCATACTCCCGTTATCATAGACCGTTGTGAGAAACCGCTCTGAGGCATAATCCAAAATCTCTGCAATATCTGCTCGCAGCAACGGATCGCCGCCTGAGATGGTGAGCTCCACAATACCCATATTTTTTAAAATATCCAGCCCTTTTTTTATTTCCGCGGCTGAGAGTTCCTGAGCATCTTGTTCTTTCCAGACATTACAGCCTACGCAACAATAGTTACATTTCCTTGTAACTAACCACTGTGCATGATGAGGCTTACCTGACGATAAATAGCGCCCCGCTAAAGATGATGCTTTTCTCAAACCTGATGTCATTTGCCTCATAGCACCTAATTATGCTAAGAATTATTCAAAGCAGTACTATAAAAACCATAGCAACCTTTCCTTTAATTGACCAGTCTCGATATGGTTTGGCGGGGTGCTTGGGTTGTTGGTTGCCTTTTTTGGTAAACTATTTTAGGCTAGAACATCACAACAGCAACAGCAATACAACACTCATGACAAGCGGCAACAACAATGCACAACACCCTACCTATAAACTCTCATATGCTAATAAACAGGTGGAAAAGAGTTGGCAGTTGACTCTTTAGATGTTGTGCTGTTAACCAAAAACAGTCAACGCCTCTTAACCCGCTGCATAGAATCCATCTATGCAAACCTTCCCGTTGCTAGTCTCATTGTGGTCGATGGCGGCTCAACCGATCAAACCCTCCCTATTCTCAACAAATTTCACAAAAAACACCACAACATAACCATACTCTTTGATAATGGCACCCGCGCCACTGCCCGCCAAAAAGGCATTGAACATGTATCCACGGAGTGGTTTATGTTTGTAGACAGCGATGTGGTGCTGTGTAGTGACTGGTATAAAAAAGCCCAAAAATACCTCATCCAACCCAACGTCGGCGCTATCTGGGGAACCGAGGTCTGGTCAACCCTAAACAACCCCAAGGTATTGCGGATGTTTTTAATCATAACCCGCAAAATCTTTGAAGTCCGAGGCGGCACCCATGACACCCTAATTCGCACAAGCACCGTTAAAGACATAAAAATCCCTCCCAATCTGCACATGTTTGAGGATGCCTACATAAAAGACTGGATCACAAACAAAGGCTATTGTGTCATTGCTTGCTACAGCCCATTTTGTCTTCATTATCGACCCACCTCCGTTTGGACCCTAAAGGGCAGCTTAGGCTTAATTGCTGAAGCCTTTGAATTTGGCAACCTCCGCCTACTTAGCCGCCTCTTTTTAGCCTACGGCTTCTATACCCTATACTCAGTATATCAACTCCTCTCCAAATAATCCCTCATACCTAACAGGCCTCTATAATTGACTAATCTACCAGTTACTTGAGTGCGCACAAATTATTTTTCTCTCTACCAACCTTAAGCCGAGAGAATTTTCTTTGACTTCGTAAACCTCTCAAAAGTCGCGTTGATTTCTATTGATGTAGTTTGTTTGTGGCCGTGTTTTTCTCCACAACCATAAACATAACCCCTCTGTCGGCTGAACCTCTTCTAATCAACTCGCAACCTTGGCCATACAACCGTCGCCTGTATCAAACGCTTGTGCTCCAAGCGTTATATGCATTACTCCATCCATAACTCCATCCTAAACCCTGAAACTAACGTTGTCTACTTCACAAGCTTATTGATGGCCGGCGACAATATTTCTGATCTTGTGGCTGATAAAAATGCGAAAATATCTGTACCGCCTGTTTGTGATTGTCTTGCTATTGGTGTTATCTGATGGATTCGTAGCTGGAGGCATGTAGGCGTTTGAAGGCATAAAAATAAATATAGTTTTTCCACCAAATCCGATAACTTTTGAGCACGCCCCACTGTTTTAGGCGGCGGCTGGATTCAAACACAGGTGAGGAGAGTACTTTGATTTTGCCTAGTTTTGAGGCATTTATGAGTAGCTCAGTGATCTCCATCATACAGAGGGTCTCATTGAAGCCTCGGATTTTCTCAAAGGTGTCGCGTCTAATGGCCATGATATCGCCGCGGTTATAGAACCCAATTAGAAATGGCAAAAATGCACAAGCTCTGATGAATGCACAGTCCAGCACATAAAATATTTTGGCTGAAACCGATAATTTTGCTTGCCCAATGGGCATAACAAATGAAATCGTTGAAACGGCCTTTTTATTTTTAAAAACGCTGAAGAGATCTATTAGGGTACTTCTCTGCAACAAGGTATCCGCATCCATAAAAACAAGTATCTGACCTGAGGCTTTGGCGGCCCCATAGTTACGCGCCTTGGGCAGACCCTGGGTCGATAGGTAATGTACCTTTGAGGTGAATTGACGCGCGATATCAGCGGTGTCTTCGGTGCTGCTATCCACCACAATCAACTCGGCTGTGATTCCGCTCTTTTTTGCCTCTTTTATAGAGCGTTGCAGATGGGCTAAGGTGTTTGCTATGTACTGCTTTTCATTTTTTGTCGCTATGATAATTGATAAATCACACATATACCGATTCCCTGTGGATTTTGCAGTGCTCTCATGTGCAACTATTAGATAGTAGTATATTTGCTTGCTACTACACTTAAGCAAACACCTATCCCCTGTATTAGCGTTTGCTTAACTGCTCTTGATTTGTTGGTTGTTTTATTTACTTAGTTTGCGTTTCTCTTGCTGGCAGTTGCTGTTGAGGTTAAAAGAAGGGTGGCGGTGTTATTATCGCCAGCTGATATTTACTGATATGTTTTTTGCGTTGGTAAACTCTAGTTTCATGCTGATCTGGCCGGGGTTAAACATATCCATACCCAGATCATCTGCAGATAGATTCATGGTTCCACTGCTAAGGTCGATAGATTGATTATATTCATCTTGACTTATAATCAAAACCATTTTACCCTCTCCAATACTGCTATCCACTGAGATTTTGTTTAGATCTTGTTGATTTAGATCACGGAAAATGGTGCTATAGCCCTGAGCGCTCTGAGCAGAAAATGTCCAGCTGTTACTGGTTTTTGTTTCAAACTTCATTGTAAACATGCCTGAGTATTGATCCACTCCGCCATTAACCATATCGAGCACAAAAAGTGCTCCAATCACACTGGCCACCACTACAACTACCACTACAATTACACCCAAAAACAGTGGCTTTACCTTCCGTTTTGAATTTTTCTCCATTACTTTAGCCTCTTAATTTATTGTTCTACATACTGGCCGGTGATATATACCCTGCTATTTGTAGATTTATTTTTGGTTGGCGGATGGAAGATCTTTGGTTTTGGGCCGCTATGTTATTAGGCGTGGTTGGTTTATGCAGATTCTGTGAGGTTAAGTATGTCTAAAGCAAAAGTTGGCGTTTCAATGTTTTATTGTGTGGGGGACTCTTTTAATCGTATGGTTAAGCGTCTGGGTACACAAGAGACCAAACACATCGAGCTCTTTGATGACGCAACTCATGATCTAAGCAAAGCCCGTATTATCCAGCTAAGAGAAGCCGCCAAGTCCTATGGACTAACTTATTCTGTTCATGCACCCTTCTCAGACATAAACATCGGATCCATAATAAAACCCATGCTCAACGCCTCTCTCAAACGCCTCAAACAATCCCTTATCAATGCCAGCGCCATAGATGCCAAAATGTGGGTTTTCCACCCTGCCCAACGCACAGGCATTGGCCAATTCTATCCCGATGCCGATTTTAAAGCCATGTGCAAAAGCATCGAGCTGCTCTACACCCAAGCCGAAGAACTCGGAGTAAACATTTCTTTGGAGAATATGCCTGGCAAATACTGGTTTTTAATGAGCACCCCCGAAGAATTCCGCCGAATGTATAGAGAAACTAATTTACCTCTGGGTATAACTCTGGATTTGGGGCATGCCAACTTGGAAGGTCAAGTTCAACCCTTTATCAGTGAACTTGCCGACAAGATCGTACACATCCATGCCAGCAACAACTATGGCAGTGACGATCAACACAATGGAGTTGATGATGGCACCATTGATATTGTCGCGTTCACAGATGCCCTCAAAAAAATTGGTTATGATAAAACCGTTATTGTGGAATCTATAACCAAGGTGCCCCAAAGTATTGCCCGTCTAAAGCAGCTCCTCGCTTAGAGCCAACTCGAGACTCATATAATCCTCTGCTAATATGCTGTTTGGAAACACTTTTTTTGCCTGCTCCAAAAGCAAACTCCCATCTGAGTAGCGGGCACTTATATGTGACAGAACTAGACATTTAGCCTGCGCCGTTTTTGCCTGCTCAGCTGCTTGACTAGCGGTTGAGTGCCCATCAGTGTCCGCTTTTTCTTTTAGAGTATCATCAAAGGTCGCATCATGAATAACCAAATCTGCCTTGTTTGCAAACTCACCAAACGCCGCAAACGGTTTGGTATCCCCGGTATAGATAATTTTTCTACCCTGCCGCATAGGCCCCATCACATCACTTGGTTTAACAATGGTACCATTTGGAGCTGTGACTTCTTGGCCTCTTTGGAGCCTAGACCACAACTCACCGGCTACAATTCCATGTGCCATTGCTTTGTTGGGATAGAATCTACCCGGCCGAGGCTTTTCTATAAACGCAAAACAGTACCCCTCAACAGCATGATTTGACTTTACAGCCCTTATCTGATATTGCTCCTGATCGCATATACTACCCTCCGAGCAAATTTCATTGATCTCCACTGGGTAGGTTAGGCCAAAGTTGAAAGTTTCTTTGGTACACTCTATAAATTTTTTGAGCCCTGTGGGACCGTAAACCTGCAGTGGTTCTTTACGACCCATAAGAGCCATGGTCTGAAGTAGCCCAGGCAAGCCTAACACATGATCGCCGTGGAGGTGGCTTATGAAAATTTTCATTCGGCGATGAAAGCTTACTTTGGTTGCTATCATTTGATGCTGTACGTTTTCGCCGCAATCAAACATCCACTGCTCAGGCGAACACTGCACAACCACACAGGGCAAGCTCCGCTTCAATGTAGGGACACTGCCGCTTGTTCCTAAGAACACAACCTGTATACTCATAGAGACCCTTCTTTGAACACTATTTTCGCGCCGACTTGTGATCTGGCCAGCGATCCATCAATGTAATTGACCGCTAACCCTGCAACACACACTACACTGTTATAGAATGAGACACTCTTATTTGTGTACCATGGGTTACTTTGATGGATTAGACGGTATCAAGGGCATTTTGCATTTCTTGGTTATGTTGTATGTTTCTGATTAACTGCTGTCTTGTTAGATTTTTTTGTAGACAACTATTTCTCGTGTTAGGGATCTGTGAATGTATACGGTGTGAGCTTCTAGTTTTTTGAATCCCAAGTTTTCTGCGTATCCTGCGATTTCTTGGGATAGATGCTCAATTTCGCCTGTTTGTTTTAGTTTTATAGGGAGTGCAATGCAGATTCTTTGTCCTGTGCTTAGCATGGTGTGTATTTCAGTCATTACGTCTTTGACTAGTTGCATGGTTGTTGCTTTTAGTGTGCTTGATGAGCGGCCATAGGGCGGGTCTGTTACAACTGCATCAACCCGATCCAGTGGAATTTTGCGTGAGTCTCCCCAGATCAATCCCTCGGCGGTGATGCCAAAATGTGCGAGGTTTTTTTTGGTGCCTAAAATCATTCGTCTTTGGGCATCTACTCCAACTGCGCGGCAGCCGATAAATGTGGCTTCTATAAGTGAGGTGCCGGTGCCGCAGAACGGATCTAGCAGTATTGACTCGTTTTTGGCTTGTGCCAAATTAACCATGCATCGGGCCATTTTTGATGGCATAGCGGAGGGATGAAAGAATGGTTTTTTGCGGGGTCGGCGCTCTGAAAAGGTTTTTGAGGTGATATCGGTGAGTTTTAAGCCCAAGATTAGTTTATCGTTGGTGATTATCCCCATGATGGTTTTGTCGGGATTTTTAAGATTAACTGTGACGCCGGGGGTTTGACTTAGAATCTGTTTACCTAGCTTAATCTCAAGGGTCATGGTGTTGAGTTCGCTATCGGCATAATTTTTAATACGATTAATCCGAACCGCAAAGCTCTCACCGTTTTTTAGAATGGGGGTGAAATCGGTTTGGGTGGTGGTGTTTAGTATGGCTTCATAGTTGGCGTCTGCAATTAGGAGTTCTTGGGCTGCAACTCGTGTGTAGGCTGAGCGGATCTGAACTGTTTTCACGCTCTCAATATCGGCTTCTAGGCGCAAAACTTGATCGAGTGTTTGGATATTTGTGGCAAGGTAGCCTTCGGCTTCTAGTATGGCTCTAACTTCTGCGGCTGGCAGAGTTGAGTTTTCGCCTGAGAGTAAAAAGAAAAGGGGGACCACTAAACTACTGCGTCCTTGAGTGTTTGACTAATAAGCGGCGCTAACGAAACTTTGCTGGTTGCTCCTGGAACACTATCGGTGCCTATGATTTCTTCAACGCCTGCATCTAGGATGCGTTTTTGGGCATCGCCTATGAGTAATCCATGGACGCATCCACAAAAGATGTGTGCGGCACCTTGTTCTTTTAGAATTTTTGCTGCACCCACGATGGTACCGCCGGTACTTATGATATCATCTAATATGATAACAGTTTGACCCGCTACCTTTAGTCCCTCTGCAGTTTGCACGGTTTGGCCAGTGTGTCGGTCTCGGGTCTTG
>JGI24705J35276_12237221_pt1 | contig 10223 bp, 8 predicted proteins | sample TergutNt197P4_FD_35276 | JGI IMG/M metagenome (IMG submission 35276)
CTGCTGCCAGGGACAGAGCTCGCTTTCACCGATAACGTCCGCTACGACAACCGCTGGATCTGGACGCGCACTATCAACACACGCGTTGGTAAGTTCGGAAAGGTCGATCCACAAATTCCCGATCGTCATCATGACGCGATCGAATTCCCGGATGGCAACTACGTGCTGGTGACGCAGCTCGTGGAAGGCCAACGCGCGATCGTGCTGCAATTGCCGGTGACACATTCGGCTGACGAAGAGAAGAAGCAGCCCGCGACGACTGAGCGACAGACCCCGATGCCCCGACTTCCGATCGGCTGACGTCCATTCGCCCTGGGTCCGACAGGACCTTCGGCTCATTCCTCGGCCTGCAGGTCGGCCTCCGATGGCGTAGCGTCCTTGTGGCGTGGAGCTGCCGGCCGCGGCGCGGAGTTTGTTGGGAAACTGTCATCGCCAGCGGCGGCTGGCGACCATGGGCGATTTACGCCCCTCGATCTCACTGGTTGAAGCGCGAACCCGTCGCCGCTGGTCGACAGGGCAATCGCACCCCGCCTCTGGAGATGCTCCCGATCAATCACCATCGCCGCACAGTCTGAAGCTGCAGGCTTTGCAGTCACAATGAGTGCGGCACGGCTGCAATCATCCGCCAGCGCTTCGGCACGCAGTGCGAGAGCGACGAGGCGGCCATCCGCCAGCGGCGCCAGGCAGCCAGCCTCGTCACATGAAACTCCATTGCTCAGTGACGCATCGCCCGCGCCGCGCGGGTCAGCGTCTGCCGCAAGCCATTCCTTCAACAAAAACTGGTCCTTGCCAGTTCGGATCAGGTGCAGGCGCCCGTCTTTGCCCCGCACCGCGACGTTGCGGCCGTCGCCAGCAATCAGAATATCCGGCTGCCGGATCTGCAGCGCCCAGCCGATGGCAAGAGCCAGGACCAAGGCGCCCGACCAGCGCAGCGGCGTGCGCAGCAGGCCCATCAGAATGATCCCGGCAGTTGCAGCGATCAGCGGTCCGGTGCCGAAGGCTGGAGTGCCACCAACCGCTCCGGGAAGCGCAGACACCCATAGTGTGACCGCGACCATCCAATCGATGCCGATCCCCATCAGCCACCAGAAGAAACCATCGAGCCCAAACGGCATCGCCAAGAGTCCGAGTATCCCAGCCGGCATCACCAGCACGGACACCACCGGCATGGCCGCGAGATTGGCGAGCACGCCATAGGGCGCAACACGATGAAAATGGAAGGCGGAATAGGGAGTCGTCGCAAACCCTGCGATCAACGAGGCCAGCAGCAGCGTCATGACCTCCCGGCCGCCCCATAAAGCAATTCGCGCGCTGAGCGAGTGGTCCGGCGAAGCGAACAGCTTCGGCATACCTATCTGCACCAGCGCCACCAGACCAAGGGTCGCCGCGAACGACATCTGGAAACTCGGATGAACCAGCGCCTCTGGCACCAGAGCGAGCACGATCAGAGCCGAAACTGCAAGCGTGCGGAAAGTAATAGCGCGGCGGTCAACCATCACCGCGATCAGAACCACCGCCGTCATATAAAACGAACGCTGGGCCGCAACGTCAGAGCCGGAAAGCAAGAGATAAAAGCCGGTAGCGACGAGTGCCGCGGCCGCCGACCATTTCTTGATCGGCAGGCTCACCGCAAATCCGGGAACCAAGGCGAGCAGCGCACGTACGGCAAATAACACGACGCCAGCGACAACGGCCATGTGATAGCCCGAAATCGACAGCACATGGCCAAGGCCGGAAATGAACATGGCGTCGTTGACGGGCGTGGAGATCGCATCGCGCCTGCCCGTCAACAAAGCGGTCGCGATCGCACGATTGTCGCCCACAAGCTTGGAGCGGATGCGTGAGTCGACGCTGTCGCGGAGGCTTTGCATCAGCGAGAGATAGCGCAGCATCAGCCCGCCGCCCTCGGGCGGCGATGCCACCGTGATCGTCCCCATCGCGAACCCCGAGGCACCGATGCCCTGGAAAAACATATCGCGGCTGAAATCGTAGCTGCCGGGTCGGACAGGCGAAAGCGGCGGCATGAGCCGCGCCTTCAATTGCACGAAGCTGCCGACTTCGGGCGTGGTACCCTTCCGGACCGAGAGCCTCACGCGCTCAAGCCTGATGTTGCTGCGTGGTGCCTGCATCTCCGTCACGCGCAGAACGAAGCGATCCGTGCGCTCCCGGATGTCGCGGGCTTCGACAAAGCCCGCCAGCGACACCGAAAAGAGTGGCTTTGCGAGTACGGCGTGTGCAACGCGCGAAGTTTTCCATGTCGCGGTCGCAAAGCCTGCAGCTACAGCGGTGACCATCACTGCAGGCGCAAACAACCCGCTTCGACGCAACAGAAAGGCGCCGACACACAACACGATTGCTGTGCCGACCACGACCGGCAACACAGGTTCCTGATCAGCCGTGAAATAGAGCGCGATACCGATGCCGAAGGCAACAGGCACCCATGGCAACAGCCACCCTGCGTGTACTTCGGCCTTCGCCCATTCACGCAACCTCTCAACAAGCCGGGACCATGCGTCAAGACCGGCCTCCGCGAGTCCAGCAGCCGGCGCCCGGCCCGTCGGCCAAGTTCCAGCACAAGTCCCAGCGGCCCCTTGTGGGGCTCGTTGCGGCCCGCCCGTCGCCATTCAGTGCATACCCCACTATGCCTGACGCCTGTTGAGGCTACCGGAAGGCATGGGCACGCGAAAAGTGGAACAGAACAGGAATCGCCTGTTTACTTTTCCTCTTCCATCGTCACGGCTACCGCTGCAACGGCCGAGAGTCGCACCTTGTTGCCTTCAATATCAGCAACAAGATGCTTGTCGATGTAGTGACGATGGCCCTTGTGGCTGCCCTCGCCGCTATCCTTTTTGGTCAGCTTGATGCGGTTGCCCTCGACGCTCTCGACAGTTCCGATGTGGACACCGTCGGCGCCGATCACTTCCATCTGCTTCTTGATATTTTGCATGGCGAAATCCTCTGGAGTCACTCAACGCGCAAGAAACCCTTCTGTTCGCGAGATCAGTTCCCTCCAGCGACAGACCGATTGAGCCGAAGGTCTCATTAGGCGGTTGCCCCGGCGGGACTACACTCCATTCCTCATACGCTCCGAGTTGGAGCGGTTCAGACACGGTATGAGGCTTGCATGACTGCACATGCTCACGCCGGATTGAAAGGCGAGTGGCGACACTGAACACCGGCCACCATCCGTCGCAATCCGGGTGGTTGATGTGAAGCGGCTTTACGATCTGCGAGGACAGTCGATTTCCAACAGGAGAGCAAAGCCATGGATTGGAATTGTGCGACAGCCGAAGATCTTGTGAGGGAGATCAAGGACGAGAATGTCCAGATGATCGATTTGCGGTTCACCGACTTGCCAGGCGTCTGGCAACACTTTTCTGTCCCGTCAGGCGCGGTGAATGCCGATGCCCTCAATGAAGGCATCGGTTTCGATGGCTCATCAATCCGCGGCTTCCAGGAGATCCAGGAAAGCGACATGCTGGTTGTCCCGGACCCTGCGACAGCGTTCGTCGATCCCTTCAGTCCGATAAAGACGCTGGTTCTCATCTGCAACATCAGAGACCCGGTGACTGGCCAATCCTACAGCCGGGATGCCCGCTACATCGCCCAGAAAGCCGAAACCTACCTCAAGGGCACCGGCCGCGCCGATACGAGCTATTTCGGCCCGGAAGCGGAATTTTTCGTATTCGACGACGTGCGCTACGGGCAAGGCATCAACTACGCCTTCCACGAAATCGATTCCGGCGAAGGCAGTTGGAACACCGGCAAAAAGGAGGGGCCAAACCTCGCCCACAAGCCGCGTCCCAAAGAAGGGTACTTTCCCGTTCCCCCAACCGACAGCATGCAGGCACTGCGCAGTGAAATGGTGCTGACGATGGAATCCTTGGGGATCAATATCGAGGCCCATCATCATGAAGTCGCCACCGGCGGTCAGAATGAAATCGACATGCGCTTCACCACCCTCACCCGCATGGCCGACAACCTGATGATGTATAAGTATGTCGTGAAGAATACCGCCCGCCAGCACAACATGACCGCGACGTTCATGCCGAAGCCGCTGTTTGAGGACAACGCGTCGGGAATGCACGTTCATCAGTCGCTGTGGAAAGGTGAGACAAATCTCTTCTACGACAAGGGAGACTACGCCGAGCTGAGCCAGCTCGGCCGCTACTACATTGGCGGGCTATTGACCCATGCCTGGGCGCTGTGCGCTCTTTGCGCCCCCACCACCAACTCCTATCGGCGCCTGGTGCCCGGCTATGAGGCTCCGATCAATCTGGTCTACTCCCAGCGCAATCGCTCGGCGTGCTGCCGGATTCCGATGTATTCGCCAAACCCGCGCGCAAAACGCGTCGAGTTTCGTTCGCCCGACCCATCCTGCAATCCCTATCTGGCCTTTTCCGCGATGTTGATGGCCGGCCTCGATGGCATCGACAAACGCATCGACCCTGGCAGACCGATCGACAAGAACCTGTACGACCTCCCGCCCGCCGAAGCAAAGGAGGTGAAGTCGACGCCCGGATCGCTGGACCAGGCACTTGATGCGCTCGAGCGCGATCACGCATTCCTGCTACGCGGCGATATCTTCACCTCTGACGTGATCGAGATCTGGCTCGACTTCAAGCGAAAGAAAGAGGTCGACCCCATCCGGCTGCGGCCTCATCCTTACGAATTCCATCTCTATTACGATATCTAGCGGACTGTTTGAAAAACCTCTGGCGAGAGCGATTCCTTCGGGTCAACGCAGGCATGCGGGGGGATCGATCAGCGTTCGAGCTCGCTGTTTTCGTGCGTGAACCATGCAAGCGCGGGGGCCAAAGACCCCGTCGCGTCGGGTATGTCTCGTGCGGAGAGCCGGGAGATCGCGCTCAGTTCGGCACTGCGGCTGGTGATGTGCAACAACGAAGAGCGATGCCTGGGTCGGCCTTGCTGAACTACTCCTCAGCCTGGGCGACGGCGCGGCCGGTCTCGTACATTATGTTGAGACCGAGGGCAAAAGCGGTTTTCTTCATGACGATATGCCTCGTGCGGCGAAAGCGGGAAGACTTGAAGTTGGTTTAGCGGCGTTTTTATGGCCCTCGCTCACCCATTCCACGCGGCGGCGAGTGGTGCTGAGCAGCTCCGCGTTGACACGGGTGACAGAGAGATGTTCATCAAGTAGGTAGCATTTGCCGAATGAAGAGGACGTATGAGCAAGTTGATCGCACCCAGCAAATCACGTCTTTCGATACCCGGCGAATTGACGATCGATAGTCTGGGCCTCGGCTGGAGGGGTGTACATCTGTGTGGCTGCCGCTATACGAACCCGGACGTCAGATTGCCAGGGCAGCGTAATAACACGATCGCCGTCTGCAGCGACGGCAAAGCTCTTGTGAACCGGCACCGCGCCGGTGGATGGCAGAGTGAGATTGTCGTTCCCGGCACCGTGGCGGTGCTTCCTCATTCAACCCGGTCACACTGGCGCCTGAGCGAACCCATTGAGGTCCTGCATATCCATCTCTCACCCGCCACGCTGGCGAAGGTGGCAGCGGAGGTTTCTGAGCGAGACGTCGCCGACGTCGAACTGCACGATGTACTCAAAATCGATACCGTGCTTGAAGGCATCGCCCGCGCCCTCGCGATCGAAATCAGCGAGCGTGGGATCGGCGGTGCGCTATACGTGGAGGCTTTGAAAATCCAAGCCTGCATCCGGCTGCTGCGACACTATTCCACCATCGTGTTCAAAGCCAAGCCGCCCGGCGGTCTTTCGGCCATGCAACGCCACTTGATCCTTCAATACGTGAACGACCACTTGACGCAAAACATCCGGCTCGTCGATCTGGCCAGCATGATCGGTCTCAGCGTTTTTCAGTTTTCGCGCAGATTCCGGGGCGAATTCGGTTGTTCGCCTCACGCCTATGTCCTGGACCGCCGCATGGAGCATGCGAAACGTCAGCTGGCGCGCGCCGACGTTCCGCTGAAGGTGGTAGCCGCAGATGCCGGGTTTGCCGACCAGAGCCACATGACCCGGTTGTTCAAGCGGCTGCTCAACGTCACACCGGCCGACTACCGCCGACAGCTGCTCAAGTAGCCATGATGCGTTCAACTCTGCCGGCGGGCGCGCCGAGTCGAAACTGTCAGGAAGAGGAAGGCGCGCTGGTAATGCTGACAATCTCGCATCCAGGCAGCTTGGGCAGCGGATAAAACAGCGCACAAAACGCTGCAGCCATATCGTCATCCGGGACCATCGCTTGCGCCTCGGCAAGATCGACATTCGCCAGATGCTCGCGGCTTCGCGCGGCATCGATTAGGAGTTGCTGATCGGTGACCCGCACGGTGAGCGTGACAGTAAAGGTTCTACGGTCTCCATTCATGTTCTTGGGCCTTCTGCTCACAAGACGAGCAGCAATCATAGCAGAATGCCAAGGCCGTTGCTGGCCTTCCTGTCATTTTGGTGAAGGGACCATGCCGCGCTGCCCTTGAGTTCCGTTGTTCGCGTCAACTCTGTATTAATGATACACGGCAGGGAAAACGGGCTGACAGGATCAAGCCGATCCTCGCTGGAACCGCATAGAGCTGTTGGCAGCGCATTGGCTGAATTGCGTGAGGCGACGACGGCGCGCGACCTGATGAGCACACCGCTGATCGTGGCGCAAATGATCGAGAATGGGCGCACGCCACTCGGGATGACGACACTTGAGGCAACAATGGCCTGCCGGGATTGCAGTCCGGCAGCCCTTTCCCCGGCGACATGCGAAAGGAGCACTGACGTATGTGCCAAAGCCGTTTGTGTCATCAGCTGCAAAAAACTGCCAAGGGGGTTCGGCAGCCCAAGTTGTTATGGAGAGGAGGCACAGCCTATTGAGCCTCATGGCCTGAGCCGGTGGCTTGAACATTCTTGCGGACGCCGTGGAAATCTCAGCCATAAAAAGGAAACGGAGCAAGAGGTGGCCCTTTTTGCCCCGGGAACATCACACCAACCTGCGTTCTCTTTCCACGCGTGGCATTGTACAAAAGATTGATGTTGCTGCGACAGGACCGAGGGCCTAGAAAATGGACGCCGGGGTCTGGGGACGTCGGCAGCCCTAGCACCGGCCACCACATCCGAAGCCGAAAACGGGGCGATTCGCGTGCTGAGCGCGATCAGCACAATACGCCACGACAAAAATGGGGCTGCCATTCGCTTGGTGAACACGGCAGCCCCTGTCGGCAGGGTCCCACGAAGCCGGATATCTGAAGGCATTCATGAATGCACTTCTTCCGAATGGCGCAGTTGCAGCGCTGTGACGCGACCGTCGCCGGCCGGCTGATAGAACACCGAATAGCGCTTCACGGTTTGCGCAAAAGACTCCGCGTCACTCTGCTTCCTGACATCAAAACTGTCGAAGCCGGCACGCAGCATGAACACGAACTGGTCGCGCAGCACCTGCCCTGTTGCTCGCAATTCACCACGGTAGGCGTAGCGCTCGCGCAGGAGTCTGGCCTGGCTGTAGGCGCGACCATCCCGGAAGGTCGGAAAAACGAGCGCGATCGCAGCGAGCTTCGGAAGATACGGCACCAACTCATCGACGTCGCGGTTGTTTGGCCACACTACACAAACCTTTCCTGCGCGCGCAAGCAGGCCTTCCGCATCGTTCACGAACTCATCGCCCGACACAAGGATATCGCCGTTCTGAGGAATCGGCGCATCGTCCCTGGGTTTGACGAACGAATCGCCCATGATCTTTCCGCCCTTAACGAGTGGCATAAACCCGCTCCTTGAATGGTTGCACACCGAGACGCTTGACCGTGTCGATGAAAAGCTCGTCCGGCCGCTCGCGTAGTACGAGATAGGCCTCGACAATGTCCTCGATCACGTCACCAACCTCTTCGAACTTCACGCCGGGTCCGATCAACTCACCGAGCGCCGCATTCTCATCCGCGCGACCGCCGATCGTGATCTGATAGACCTCCTCGCCGTTCTTCTCGACACCAAGGATGCCGATATGGCCTACATGATGATGACCGCAGGCATTGATGCAGCCGGATATGTTGATGTGCAGCCGGCCGATGAGATTGGCGAGTTCGTGATTGGCGAAGCGCCGCGTCATTTCCTGAGCAATCGGAATCGAGCGCGCATTCGCAAGCGAGCAATAGTCGAGCCCCGGGCAGGAGATGATATCGGTGATCAGGTTGACATTCGGCGTGGCGAGCCCGAGCTTATCGAGCACGCGCCACAGCGCCGGCAGGTCGCGCTTGGCGACATGCGGCAGCGCCAGATTTTGCTCGTGACCAACCCGGATTTCGCCGAAGGAATATTTGTCGGCGAGATCAGCGAGCGCGGACATCTGCTCGGCTGTGGCATCCCCCGGAGGGCCGCCGACCGGCTTCAGCGAAATCGTGACGACCGAATAGCCCTGGACCTTGTGCGGGAAGACCGCGTTCTTCCACCATGCATCGAACCGCCGATCATGCGCAGCCTGGCGCAATTCGTCCGGCATATGGGGGAGCTTCTCATAGGCCGGATAGATGAAACGGGACCGGATGTCCTCGATCACCTCGTCGTCAAGCTGAAGCGAACCATGGCGAATCCGCAGCCATTCTTCCTCGACTTCGGCTGCGAACTTCTCGGCGCCAAGCTCATGCACCAAAATCTTGATGCGCGCCTTGTAGATGTTGTCGCGGCGTCCATACCGGTTGTAGACGCGCAGGATCGCTTCGACATAGCTCAGAATGTCGCGGCCCGCCACGTATGGCTTGATAGTCCTGGCGATAAAGGGAGTCCGGCCCAGGCCGCCGCCGACCAGCACCTCGAAACCGGTCTCGCCTTTCTCATTCTTGAGAAGGCGCAGGCCAACGTCGTGAATCCTGATCGCGGCACGGTCGTGGTCAGATGCGGTGATCGCGATCTTGAACTTGCGCGGCAGGAAGGAGAATTCCGGATGCAGCGTGGTGTGCTGGCGCAGGATTTCCGACCAGATCCGAGGATCCTCAACCTCTCCGGGCGCCACGCCAGCCCACTGGTCCGATGTGATGTTGCGCAGGTTGTTGCCGGAAGTCTGCATGGAATGGATTCCAACCTCGGCGAGATCGGACAACGCATCCGGCAACTCGGCGAGCTTGATCCAGTTGAACTGGATGTTCTGCCGAGTGGTGAAATGGCCATAGCCACGATCGTAGCGTCGCGCGATGTGAGCCAGCCGGCGCAGTTGATCAGACGAAAGTGTCCCATAGGGAATCGCGACACGGAACATGTAGGCGTGTAGTTGCAGATAGACGCCGTTCTGCAGCCTCAGCATCTTGAATTCGTCCTCGGTCAGCTCGCCGGAAAGACGGCGCTTCACCTGATCGCGAAATTCCAAGACGCGTTCGTTGACCAGCGTGCGGTCGATTTCGTCATAGGCGTACATCAAGAGCGCCTTGCGCTTGCACCGAAAGCGCGATGGTGACGCCGGAATAGCGGATCGCTTCGCGCAGGTTTCCGGGGTGAATCTTGCCGTCGTCGCCGAGCTTGACCGGCGCGATGTAGGCACCGATCGCACCGAGATCGTCCGCCACGGAATCGGCGAGCAGCGTCCTCGCGGCGTCGGAGTTGCGCACGACCGCGGCTTCCGACAATTCCGGCGACCAGTCTCTGGCAGCCGTGCGATAGATCACGGCGCCATCCCAGGTGCGGTTGGCGGTCACGATGGACGGGCCGGCGATTTTGGCTTTCTTCTGTTCGAGCGGGGATGTCATTCGGCAGCTTCCCAATCTGTCAGGAATCATTTCGGGCCGGCTTGAGCCAGCACACGCGACGCGCAAGAGCTTCCCGGCGCCAACGACATTCGTTTCCCAAAACAAGATGTTTATGAAAATTATTTTCTGTATATTCCTGATATTTCATACGTAAAGAGAAATTTTTTCTTCTCTTTCGCGTCGCAACTTTGGAAAATTTCGCCTTTAGACGCGAAGTGACAGAGACGCATCTTCTCAAGGACAATTTTGCTGCAGGTATCGTAAGACCGGTCGCAATTGGCCTGCGGCACATCCATATTCCATCTAGCGGAAAATTATTCTAGAGTGTTGTGGTATCCTGATCGTCAATGTTAACACTGGACTCGGTATTTTCTGGAGAATCAAAGCATGCGGCCACGCAAGTCCGTCGGGGACAACGACGAGAACAATGGCGCGTTCGTAAGCGCGCTCGTGCGTGGGCTGGATATTCTTAGTTCCTTTCGCCGGGGCGAACCATCGCTGGGCAACAAAGACTTTGCCGCGCGCAC
>JGI24705J35276_12237220_pt1 | contig 10216 bp, 18 predicted proteins | sample TergutNt197P4_FD_35276 | JGI IMG/M metagenome (IMG submission 35276)
AAAAAGAGGGCTGCACCAGCCGCCCTCTTCAATTCACCTGCCCGCAAAAGCCTTACGCCTCTCTTAAAAATCATCCCTGCTGGTGTTCTCGGCCCCCATGTTGCCCTCGGTAGCCGCCAAGGTTATGGTGACGATGATATTGTCCTTCAAGTCATAGGTCTTAGAGTTGTTTGAGAAGATCATCACCTCATATAAGCCCTCATCACCAAACATGATATCCTCACCAAACCACGTAAAGCCCGTGGCCTGCTTAATGGAGTACTTGCCCGGCGGCAGCTCAATCGTCAGCGAACCACCCTCGTTGATCCACATGGTGGAAACCAGGGTCTTGCCGCTATAGATCTTAAAATAAGACACATAAACCGCATTGGTAGCATCAATGGCAATAGCAGAACGAGAAGAGACGTACTTGTCATTGTGATAAATCTCTTTGGTCTTTGGAAACTTGGTGGTGCACTTCTTCATCCTGTCCTTGGAGTCCTTATATGAACCAAGGGCCCTAAAGGCCTTGTAGGCCCCATACTTATCGCCGTCTTTGTACATCTTGTCCGCAATGGCATAGTTGGTCTTGTCCACCCAGTCACTGGCATCAGAGAAATCCACCAGCGAAAGCGCAATGAACGCGCTTAAAGCCGCCTCAAAATCACCGTCATCAAACAGGGCTACGGCTGCCAGATAATCCAGGTTCAACTGGCAATCCTCCACATAGGTGGCAGAATCCTTAAAGCTATTAAGCGCCTCAAAGGCCTTGAGCGCCTCCTCGTATTTCTCACCGTCAAACAGGGCAACAGCCGCCAGATAATCCATATTCCGCTGCGCCAACGCCTGCTGAGAGGCAGAATCCTCATAGTCCCCCAAATCCCCAAAGGCATCATAGGCACCCTGATAATCCCCGCTCTTAAGCATCTCCATGGCCTTGTCATAATTGTTCGACTGATACATCCCATACCCAACAATGCCGCCCACCACCAATAGGGCAACCAGCACCACCGCGCCAATCACAATAAAAATCCACTTCTTAGACTTCTTCTTGGGTTTGGCCGGCACAGGCGCCACAGCAGGTGCCATTTGTTGAGGATAAAAGGCGGGTCCTCCCTGGGGCGGCATGTCTCCCACAAGCGGATAGGGGGCCGCCGTTGGCAGTGGCATGGTATCCGCGGCCGGCACAGGCGGTGCCGTTGGCAGTGGCATGGTATCCACGGCCGGCACAGGCGGTGCCGTAGGCAGTGGTGTGGTGTCTACAGCCGGCACAGCCGGCACAGCCTCCTCAACCGCAGGGATTTCAATCGAAGCACCACATTCGGGACAAAAACCCCCGTCATCTGGAACACTAGCGCCACAGTTAGCACAAAACATCAGCATCCTCCTGCCGTTTCTTCCCCTCAAAGTCCAATCTATAAAGTAAGTCCAGAGTGTACCATAACCTCAATGCCTATAAACCGCTGTTAGCACAGATTACGGCCTGCCCAGCGCCAATCAATCCAGCGCGCCCCATCCGCGTTGCCTGCCGCGCTCATTCACTCAGCAGTCAGGATAATCGGGTCACCTTCGGTGATAGCAATGGTCCTCTCAAAGTGGGCAGAGGGTGAGCCATCTGCGGTATACACAATCCAACCGTCCTCAAAGGGACCGCGGGTTTTATAGGTTCCCAGGTTTATCATGGGTTCAATGGCAATGACCATGCCCTTTTTAAGCCTGATGCCCTGACCGGCCCTCCCAAAGTTGGGCACGTTGGGGTCCTCATGCATCGCACGCCCCACACCATGTCCCACGTATTCGCGCACCACCCCAAAGCCCGCACCTTCTGCCAGGCTCTGCACGGCATGGCCAATGTCACCCAACCTGTTACCCTCTCGGGCAGCGTCTATACCGTCCCACATGGATTGTTTGGTGATTTCAAGCAGACGCTGCAACGCAGGGTCGATCTCCCCCACCGCAAAGGTCTCGGCGTTGTCCCCCACCCAGCCACCAATAATGGCACCGGTGTCAATGGAGATGATATCGCCCTCCTGCAGGATAACCTCACGAGAAGGGATACCATGCACAATCTGATCGTTAAGTGAGGCACAGATGGTGCCCGTAAAACCACCATAACCAAGAAAGGCGGGAATCCCGCCTTCCATGCGTATGAGGTTCTCTGCAAAGGCATCAAGCTCAAGGGTTGAGATGCCCGGTCGCACCAGTTCACCGGTCTTGCGCAGGGCCTTGGCGCTCACGCGCCCTGCTTCCTTCATGGCCGCAATCTGCTCAGGTGTCTTCAGCTTGATCACAGGGCTACCTTAAAAGCCGTCAATTTATCCTTGCCTTGATGTCGTTGAATACCTCATCAACAGGCCGGTCGCCATCAATCTCCACCAGCAGGTCACTGCCGCGGTAGTAATCAATAAGGGGGGCCGTTGACTGCTCATATACGTTCAGGCGGTTACGCACCGTCTCAGGCTTGTCGTCATCACGCTGGTACATCTCGCCGCCACACTGGGGGCACTTCGCGTCGGCCTCAGAGCCAATGAACCCACAGTCCCTGCACAAACGGCGTGAGGTCAACCGTTTGACAATAACCTCAAAATCCACGTTCACCGCAATAGCGGCGTCAATATCACGTCCCAGCTCAGAAAGCTCACTGGCCAGGGCCACCGCCTGTATGGAAGTACGCGGAAAACCGTCCAGGATAAAGCCCTTCTCGGTATCCTCTTCCTGCAGGCGCTCTTTCACCAGGCCAATGACCACAGAGTCAGGCACCAGTTCGCCCTTGTCCATAAAAGACTTTGCCTCAAGGCCCAAAGGTGTTTTCGCACTCACAGCTGCCCGCAGGATATCCCCTGTTGAGATATGCGGAATATCGTATTCCTCAACAAGCTTTGCCGCCTGCGTGCCCTTACCAGCTCCCGGAGCTCCCAATAAGACGATATTCACCGTGTCCTCCTTAGTGTCCAAAGACCATCCAAAGATTATTTAAAGAAACCCTCGTAATGATGCATCTTCAGCTGGCTTTCCAGCTTGCTCATGGTATCCAAGGCCACACCCACCATAATCAGAATGGAGGTACCTCCAAAAGCGGTGATCAGCGAATCCCCCGTCATCGTGAACAGGATGCTCGGCACCACGGCAATGGAGGCAATGTAAAAGCCACCCGGCAGCGTTATCCGGTGAAGCACGTTCTTAATATACTGCACCGTATTGGTGCCCGGACGCACACCGGGGATAAACCCACCCTGCTTGCGCAGATTGTCCGCCGTATCGTCTGGATTGAACACCATAGAGGTGTAGAAAAAACAGAAGAATACGATAAGTGCGGCGTTTAATACCCAGTTGAGCCAATGCCCACTAGACAGGGTGTTAGAGAGGGTGTGCAGCCACCCCACATCAAAGAAGGCCGCCAGCTGCGCAGGAAAATACAAAAGCGCACTGGCAAAGATGATGGGGATAACACCGGCACCGTTGACCTTAAGCGGTATATAGGTGGAGGTGCCACCCATGACCCTACGGCCCTGGATGCGTTTGGCGTAGTTGATGGGAATGCGGCGCTGCGCGCGTTCGATAAGCACAATGCCCGGGATGACCGCCAACACTACCACGATGATGAGCACGGTCATGGCGGGGGTCTGCGTGGTTGCAGAGTTCCATATGGCGCTGGGAAAACCGGCAACGATGTTTGCAAAGATGATAAGTGACATACCGTTACCAATGCCGCGTTGGGTGATAAGCTCGCCCATCCACATTATCAGCGCCACGCCGGCAACCAAGGTGAACACAATGATTGCACTGGTGAACATATGGGGCAGTCCCGCGGGAAGCACCACGCCGTATTGCTTACTCTGAAACAGCATCAGATAACCAATGGCGTTGATAAGACCAAGGCCCAAAGTCACATACCGCGTGATCTGCGTGATCTTCTTCTGGCCGGTCTCACCCTCACGGGCCCACCTTTGCAGGGCAGGGATAACACCCTGCATCAGCTGCATGATGATGGACGCGGTGATATAGGGCATGATCCCCAAAGACAGCACAGAGAACTTAGAAAGCGCATTGCCTGAGAACAGGTTCAAAAAGACCATGGCCGCGTTATCCGCGGAACTCTGGAATGCCTCCACTAAGGCATTGGCCGGTATACCAGGCACAGGGATAAAACATCCCAAACGATACAGAGCAATAATGGACAATGTGAACAGGATCTTCCTGCGTAGATCAGGAACCCTGAACGCATTGATAATCGCACTTAACAAGGTGCCTCCACCCTTCCACCAGCAGCCTCGATCTTGGTAGCCGCGCTGCCGGAAACCTTGTCCACCTTAATGGTGAGCTTCTTTGTGAGTTCGCCGTCGCCCAACACCTTCACCAGGGCATCAGCGTGCTTGATAACACCTTTAGCCACCAAAGAATCGTTGTCAACAACGTCATCATCATTATAGAGTGCCTCAAGACGTCCCACATTCACCGGCACATATTCTATACGATTGATGTTCCTAAAACCCGGCAGTTTGGGCAAACGCCTGGCCAAAGGAGTCTGGCCGCCCTCAAAGCCGTTGCTCTTAGCGCCGCCAGCCCGAGACTTCTGTCCGTTATAGCCACGGCCTGCGGTCTTACCAAGTCCCGACCCATGTCCACGCCCCTTGCGCTTGCGGGCTTTGGTGGATCCGGGAGCCGGAGCCAAATCATGTAGCTGCATTTAAATCTCCTCAACCTTCACCAAATGCTTAACCTTGAAAATCATACCACGCACGGCAGGATTATCCACCTGCTCAACCGTGCGGTTGATCTTTCCCAGACCCAGGGCTTTAATGGTCCTCACCTGATCCGCAGGACAGGATATGGTGGATTTCACCTGAGTGACCCTGAGTTTCTTTTCTGCCTTTACCATGTCTTATTTCTCCTTCCAGCCGTAGATCTTAGCTACGGTGGTGTCACGCCGTTTTGCAACATCACTGGGGCTGGACAGTTCTTTAAGGCCCTGGGCAGCCGCTTTCACAATGTTCATGGCATTGTTGGTGCCCAATGACTTTGACAGCACGTTCTTTACACCTGCAAGTTCCAGCAGCGCACGCACGGGCCCACCGGCAATAACACCGGTACCGGGAGTTGCCGGTTTGAGCAGCACCTTGCCGGCTCCATAGGTGCCTAGCACCTCATGGGGCAGGGTGCCCTCTGGCGTCAACGGCACGGAGAACAGGTTCTTCTTGGCGTCTTCAACACCCTTTTTAATGGCGATGGGTACCTCAGCACTTTTGCCCATACCCACACCAACTCTGCCTTCACCGTCGCCAACAACCACCAGCGCGGTCAAAGCAAAGCGCCTGCCGCCCTTGACAACCTTGGCCACACGATTGATATAGACAACCTTCTCCTGCAGCTCAGCTACGGGTGCCTTTACTTTTGCCATCTGACCAACCTTCCTAGAATTTCAGCCCGGCCTCGCGGGCGCCTTGGGCCAGGGCCTTAACCCTGCCGTGGTAGATATGTCCGCCGCGGTCAAACACCACGGTCTTGATCTTTGCGTCCAAGGCCCGTTTGCCCACCAGCTCGCCTACAAGCTGGGCGCCTTCAACGTTGGCCCCGTTCTTATCCTGCTTTTTGAACTCCGGGTCCAGCGATGAGGCTGAGACCAGGGTCTTGCGCGCCACATCGTCTATCACCTGAGCGTAGATATTGTCATTGGAGCGCGTCACACGCAGGCGCGGGATCTGCGCCGTGCCGCTTATCTTAGCGCGCACACGCCTCTGCCTGCGTTGGAGCTTTACTGCCTTTTCTTTCTGCTTATCCATGTATAAACTCCCTTTTACGCACCGGCAGCCTTGCCGAGCTTCCTGCGGACACGTTCGCCCTCATAGCGAATACCCTTGCCCTTATAAGGCTCTGGCTTGCGCCACTTGCGGATATCCGCGGCTACCTGTCCAACCTTTTGCTTATCAATCCCCAAAACCTTTATCTGGGTGGGCTGCGGCACCTCAAAGCTAATGCCGTCCAAGGCCTTTACCAGCACGGGATGCGAATACCCCAGCTGCAGCTCAAGGTCTGAGCCCTTCAAAACAGCGCGGTACCCCACACCAACAATCTCAAGGTTCTTGCTGAAGCCCTGGCTCACACCCACCACCATGTTGTTGATGAGCGTACGGTATAAGCCGTGGTCACTGCGAGCCTGGGCGCTGTCATCTACGCGCCCTACCAGTATCTGCGTGCCTTCCTGCGCCACGGTCACCCTGCGCGAGAAAACCTGCTCCAGCTCGCCCTTGGGCCCTTTTACCTTTGCCGTCTGCCCGTCCAGCTTAAGCTCAACGCCTGCCGGTATCTCTATGGGCTGTTTTCCAATACGTGACATGCTCTTCACCCCTTTACGCGTTACCAGATATACGCAATGACCTCGCCGCCAACGCCTGCCTGGCGGGCGTCGCGATCGGTCATCACGCCTTTGGATGTTGATATAACGGCGGTCCCCAGTCCACCAAGCACGCGCGGCAGGTCATCCTTGCCGGCATATACCCGCAGGCCAGGCTTGGATATCCTCTTAAGGCCGCGGATGGTCTTCTGCTTCTTGGGACCGTATTTCAAGGTGATGGTCAGCTGCCCCACAGGCTTGCCGTCCACCACATCATAATCGATCACGAAACCCTCTTCCTTGAGGATACGCGCAATCTCCACAAGCTTCTTGCTCGTGGGCATCGATACGTTATCCTTACCCGCAGAGTTAGCGTTACGCACCCGCGTGAGCATATCTGCGATGGGGTCTGTCATTGACATGTCTACCTCCTGTGTTGATCTTGGATGAACCCACTCTGTCGGTTCGCCTCCACCCGTAGTAGCTGCGCCTGCCAGAAGGGTCTTCCCGGAAAATCCTCTAGTTGTCCGCCGTTTACCAGCTGGCCTTGCGGATGCCGGGTAGTTCGCCTCTACTTGCAAGTTCCCGCAGACACACCCTGCACAAACCAAACTGGCGGTAGTACGCCCGGGGGCGGCCACAGCGCACGCAACGGTTGTGCTGACGGGTTGAGAATTTGGGTTCCCGCTTTGCCTTGGCGATCATCGATTTCTTTGCCATCTATCTATCCTCCACTTACTGCCGCTTGAAGGGGAAGCCCAAAGCCGTAAACAGGGCCAAGGCGTCCTCATCGCTGTTAGTTGAAGTCACAAAGGTGATGTCCATACCGCGCACGCGGTCCACCTTGTCATAGTCGATCTCAGTGAAGATCAGTTGCTCGGTCACACCAAAGGAGTAGTTGCCCCGCCCATCAAAGCTCGTGGTTGAGATACCCCTAAAGTCGCGCACGCGCGGAATCGCCGTAGAGAGCAGGCGGTCTAAAAACTCCCACATGCGCTCGCCGCGCAGGGTCACCTTGGCGCCAATCGGCATGCCGGTACGCACCTTAAAGCTCGCAATGGATTTCTTGGCACGGCAGATCTTTGGCTGCTGGCCGGTGATCACACGCAGGTCCGCCACCGCGGCGTCAAGCTGCTTGCTATCTCCCACCGCAGCGCCAACCCCCATGTTCACCACAATCTTCTCAAGCGTGGGAACCTGGTTGACGTTCTCTTTTCCCAGCTCTTTTTCCAGCTGCGGGATGATCTCTGTCTTGTACTTCTCTTTAAGTCTCGCGGTCATATTAATCTATGTCCTTCCCGCATTTCTTGCAAACCCTGACCTTCTTCTTCTCGGTCACCTTCACACCCACGCGCGTGGGCTGGTTGCACTTGGGGCACACCAGCATCACCGTGGACACATGCACCGGCCGCTCAATGCTCATGATGCCGCCAGAGGGGTTGTCACGCGTAGGCCGCTGCGCCTTCTTCACCACGCCAACCTTCTCCACCACCACCTTGCGCGACTCAGGCAGCGCGCGCATGACCGAGCTGGTCTTGCCCTTGTCCTTGCCGCTGATCACCTTCACGGTGTCGCCCTTATGGATTCTCATCTTTGTCATATCATTCCCTTTCGGCTTGCCCTATCGCCTCTTTTTTCATCTAACGACAAGGACAAATCCTTCCTTCGCTGGCAATTCCTGCCCATTTATAACGTCTCAGGTGCCAGCGAGACAATCTTCATATAGCGCTTGTCACGCAGCTCACGGGCTACCGGTCCAAAGATGCGGGTGCCCCGGGGAGCACCGCTGCTGTCAATGACCACAGCAGCGTTCTGGTCGAACTTGATATAGCTGCCGTCCTTGCGGCGGACTTCCTTTTTAACCCGCACAATCACGCAGCGCACAACCTCACCCTTCTTCACGTTGCCGTTGGGGGTTGCCTCCTTCACCGCGCAGACGATCACATCGCCCAGACCAGCGTAGCGACGCTTTGAGCCTCCGAGCACCTTGATGCACTGCACCTTGCGTGCCCCGGAGTTATCAGCGACCTGCAGCATGGTTTCTGCCTGGATCATGACCTCGCTCCTCTCTTCCTTACTTTGCCTTCTCAACAATGTTCAGGAGGCGCCATCTCTTGAGCTTTGACATCGGGCGGGTCTCCATAATGGTTACAACATCGCCCACACCGGCCTCATTGGCCTCGTCGTGAGCATGGAATTTCTTGGTGCTGGTTATCATCTTGCCGTAGATCTTGTGGGGCTTGCGCTCCTTGATCTCAACCACGCAGGTCTTGTCAGCGTTGGCAGAGACCACCACGCCAGAACGGACCTTGCGATGATTGCGCGCTTGTACTTCTTCAACCATGTATCAATTCACCCTCTCAGCTCGCAACGTCTATGGCGACGTTTTCCTGTCGAGCACAGATCTCAGTCAAAAGACGTGCGATGTCCTTTTTAACTATCTTTATGCGGGCGGTGTTATCCAGCTGGCTCGTGGCCATCTGAAAACGCAGGTTGAACAACTCAGTGCGCCCTTCCTTAAGCTTCTGCCTAAGATCGTCATTACTTAATTCGCGGATATCTTTAGCTTTCATTTCACTTCCCCCTCAGTTTCTCGGGAGACTATCTTGCATTTGATGGGGAGCTTCTGGATGGCCAGTCTCAGCGATTCCATGGCTACCTCATGATCAACATCGGCAATCTCAAACATGATACGGCCGGGCTTAACCACGGCTACCCATTCCTCGGGGTTGCCCTTGCCAGAACCCATGCGGGTCTCAGCGGGCTTCTTGGTGATGGGCTTGTCAGGAAAAATGGTGATCCACACACGACCGCCACGCTTCATATGACGTGTCATGGCGATACGAGCGGCCTCTATCTGGCGGTTGGTGATCCACTGGGGCTCTAAGGCCTGGATGCCATAGGTGCCAAAGTTCAGCGTGGTGCCTCCCTTGGCCCTTCCTTTCATGGAACCGCGTTGCACCTTGCGATGCTTCACGCGCTTGGGTATAAGCATGGTTATTTCCTCCCTTCGCCACGCTCACGCCTGGGGCGTTGCGGGCGGGACGAACCTTCAAGTGCGGGGGCAGGTGTGGGCTGGCCGGGAAGCTTCTCCCCGTGGTAGACCCATACCTTAACGCCAATGGAGCCCATGGTGGTGGCTGCCGTGGCAAAGCCATAGTCGATCTTGGCACGCAGTGTGTGCAACGGCACGCGACCTTCGCGGTACCACTCACGCCTGCTCATCTCGGCGCCGCCCAAACGGCCGGCACACTGGATACGGATGCCCTTGGCACCGCTCTTGCGGGCGTTCTGCACGGCCTTGCGCATGGCGCGCCTAAAGGCCACACGGCCCTCAAGCTGCTCGGCCACAGACAGGGCTATGAGCAAAGCGTCCAGCTCGGGGCGCTTGATCTCTATGACCTCAACGCTGATATGGCCATTGGCGATCTTCTCAAGGTCCTTGCGGAGCTCATCGATCTCGGCGCCCTTCTTGCCAATCACTATGCCAGGGCGGGCTGTGGTGATGATCACCTTGATCTTATCGCCGGCACGCTCGATCTCTATCTTGGAGACAGCGGCACGAGCCAAACGTTTATCCAGGTACTTACGGAGTGCAAGGTCATTCTCGAGCATTACGGCGTATTCCTTGTTGGCATACCAACGGCTGCGCCACTCCTCGGTGATACCCAGGCGAAACCCGGTGGGATAGACTTTCTGACCCATGCGTTACGCCTCCTCTCGCGTTGCTACTATCACGGTTATATGACTGGTGCGCTTGCGGATCCTTGATGCGGAGCCTTTGGCGCGCGGACGGAAGCGCTTCATGGTGGGCCCTTCGTCCGCATAGGTGGTCTTTACATAGAGGTTCTCGGCCTTGACCCCTTCGCGCTCGGCGTTTGCCACGGCGCTGTTGAGGCACTTCTC
>JGI24705J35276_12237219_pt1 | contig 10212 bp, 10 predicted proteins | sample TergutNt197P4_FD_35276 | JGI IMG/M metagenome (IMG submission 35276)
TAATTCCATGCGCTCTTTTGCACACACCGTCACAAAATACGCGCCGTCCCCGCTGTAATCGTAATTCGATAGCCGGTTGGGCTTTCGATTTGGCCGTTCTTTGACGCACCGCTCGTCTCGACCGATGCTCACGACGTTGCCGCTGAACATCCGCTCGTCCAGCGTGCCATCGGGGGTCTTCAGGATGATCCGGTGTACGGGCATGGCTTTTATTCGTCCTTATAGGTCAGGTCGGGCTTAACGGCAGGGATTCCGAAATTCGGAAGCGTCATTTTTTCTATCTCCCGCTTTGCCGCGACCACGCGCCGACCGGAACCAGCTTGCCCTGCTCCGTGTTGAAGAACCGGCTCCAGGCCTCGCCCGCCGCATAGAGGGTGAGCCGCAGCATGCCCGAGACGTCGTCGACGAGGTAGCACACCGGCACCCTCCTGTACTCGCCGCTTTTGGCTTCGTCGGTTCCTTGCCCGCATTGCGGCGCGACGACGGGGTCGTGCCACTGATGGACGAAATAACCGTTGCGCTGCAAAGCGACCATCAAACGGCGGCCAAAACTGTCCGCCTCGGCGATGCGCTGCTGGAAATCCAGCAGGTTCTTCTGGGGCGGGTAGGTCTCCCACAATTGCTTGGCGGCTTCATCGGCCAGGCGCGCCTCGACGCCCGGCCCGACGCCGACGAACATGCCGAAATTCGTCTTCGACACATCCAGGGGCGGGAGGGCGTCGGCCACAGGTTCGACGCTGGCACAGCCTGCCAGGCATACGGAGATGATCAGGCAATGGATGCGCCTCATGGCTGCCTCTCGATCATCACGCTTTGCCGGTAATACCCGGAGCCCGCCACCAGCACGGCGCTGTCGAACAGGCCGTCGACCAGGTAGCGCGACCCCTCCACGCGGTAGCTGACGGCCTTGTTGCCCATTGCCGCCGCAGGTTTTACGATCAACAGCGACGGGGTTCGGTCGGCGGGGATGCCTCCGGGCATCTCGATGACGGTGCGCTGCCCGTCGTCCCAGACGCTCCTGGGACGCCAGGGAACGTCCCCTTTCAGAGTGTAGTTCTGCTGTAAAACCGGCGCGATTTGAGACTGTGCGGTCGGCGCAGGGACTGGAGCGGGCTGAGCCGCCGCCGCGCCAAGGCTTGCCGGGAACAGGATGTTTTGGATGTCCGCGCCCTCCACGCCAAAACTATCCCGCGTGACCGGCAGAGGGGGCTCCGGTTTCCAGTCCAGCGGTTTCACGTCATGCTCAATTAGTTTGTCTTCGACATCGCCCCCCAGTTGTTTGCGCCGTTCCAGGCTTTTTCTGACGACATCGCTATCGGCAGAGATGAAGCTGGGGGTGATGATGATGACCAGCTCGGAACGCTCCCCGCGCTTGTCGTTGTTCTTGAACAGGTGCCCCAGCAAAGGGATCCTGCCCAGGAACGGCACCCTGTTTTCGCTCTCCCCGGCAGTGTGGGACGCCAGCCCAGAGAGCAACATCGACTGGCCTTCCACCAGGTCGAGATCCGACATCGCTTTGCGCGTGAGCAGCCCCGGCACGCCCATGACCGTTACAGCGTTGTCGATCTGGCTCACTTCTGTTGAAACCTTGGCGCGGATGTTGCCGAGCTTGTCGCAATTTGGCTCGACCGCCAGCCGAATGCCGTAGTGCTTGAACTGTACGTTGGCTGCCCCAAGCCCATTCTGGACGGGAATGGGCAGTTCCCCCCCCGAGGTGAAATCCGCCTTGCCGCCGCAACGCGTCGTCAGACGCGGCTCCGCCACAATATAGGCGTCGCCCTGGCTGCGCAGGAGGTTGATCCGGGAGGAAATCATCGTGGCCAGACTGAGCGCGGCCTTGAACGGGTGGGTATAGCCCGGCCAGGATTCCTCCGGGCTCGGCAACTCGCCCCCGCCCCCAGAACCCGGTCGCAGATAGTACCGCTTGCCATCGTCTCCACTTCTATAGGTGTTCAGGAGCTTCATGTCGCCAGCAATCATTGCTTGCGGCCCGTAGATGCTTTGCGACCACTCAATGCCCAGCTTTTCGAGGGCGGAGCGCCTGATTTCCACCAGTTGCGCCGTAAGATGCACGGTGCGCTCTTCCAGTGCCACGTCGTTCCCGGTGATGAGGACGACTTGGTCGGGAAAGGCTTTTTGCAGCGCGTCGATGAGCGGTATCTGAGGCGCTTTCAGGGTCTCGGCCCGCAGAAATACCCGGTTGCCCACCAGCGAGACCTGGATGTTCTCTTCCTTGGCGAGCATGTCCCGAACCTGCGCGTAGGTCTTCGCCGGGCTGTTGAGCCCCACTTCCACGGCATAGGTGATCTCGGAGCCGTCCTTGAGCCACAGGTGTATCGTCGAGCGCCCGGCGTCGTTGGCGATGATGAGCAGGTCACTCGTGTTGACCATCGCGGTGGAGAGCACTTTTCCGTTGCCGATAGCGGTCTTGACGACGGTCGAAGATAATTTGACGACCCTGGTTTCGCCTACGTAGAGATAAAAACTGTTTTCCAGTTCCTGCGGCGCTTGCCAACCGGGGGCCATGTACAACTGCACCATCGGCGCGGCACTCTCCGAGCCCTGCTGCACCGGGGGCACGGCTTGCTGAGAAGGCGCGGCCTGTTGCGCCAGCAGCGGCAAAGGTAGCGCCAGATTCATGGCCAGCCCGAGCGCCGCAAGGCGCGTGAGATTCCTGTATGTCATTCATTTTTCTCCGCATTTTTCGTCCGTCGTATTGGGTTCATTGCTTTTGCCGTTCAGTGGATGCAGTGTTGATGATCAGAGTTGCGTCAGAATCCGGTGACTGCACGCCCGCAGCCGACTTATCCGTTTCGCGGCGCTGTTTCATGTATCGCTCTATTTGCTCTATTTGCTCCCTGGTCATCGGCCCGCCGATCGTTTCATCCGGGATTTTTGTCTGGACAGGATCGGTTTGCCCATCATCGCCGCCGGTGATGACATCAGTTGGATAAGCCTGTGGTACCGATGTGAGTATCCCGTTGCCCCTTCCGCCGATGTAGAAAGTGACGAGGTCCATCTTCACGTTCTTGTTTTCCCAACTCTCGCTCTGTCCTCCCCACAAGTCGGTTTCACGGGTCGGCTGGTAGTGAGCCGTATTCTGCTCGGGGCGCTTGAGCGCAGCCTTGAGTTCGCCGTTTTCCTGCGCGATCAACACTTTGCCGATTTCTTCCGGCAGCAGGTCCAGCGTGAGGGTGGAATAGCGGCGGTCGTACTCCCGCCCGCTCGCCGTTACTTCCCGGCGCACGATGTTACCGGTCGCCTTGACCAGCACATCCTGCATGAGCGGCATGACCACCTTGTTTTCCCGTTTGCCGGAGAGGAGCGACTTCTCTTTGCTGACAATGAAGAGATCGATCCGGTCGTAAGGCCGGATCATGCCGGAGATGGAATTCAACTCATCCACGGCGATGGTCAGCGCGCGACGGTCTTCTTCCAGCATGTCGGAAAAAGACGGGTTCGTCCCGCTGGACAGATACCCCCACAGGAGCGGGCGACCTATCGGCAGGTTAACCTTCAGGCTTTGACCCACGGCGCGATCAATGTCCCCAGGCGCAACCGCGTCCGGGGGAACCATGTCCGCCGGTATTCTGCGAATGGCAAAGTCGGCCATCGTTACCCGTGTGTTTGCGGACACGTTTGTCCTGGGCACGACGATTGCGACCCTTTCCGTCTGGTCGGCATACTTCGCCTCCAGTTCAGCCGTCCGTTGGTCGAGATAGACCTTTACCAGAAAGGCCGCACCCCCGGCCATGCTGATCGCCAGCCCAAGGAGGAGCAAGCGTCTTTTTCCTGCTTTCATTGCCATGATGAACCCTGCCGTTCCCTATGAAATTCAATATTACGGAGGAGGTGAGGGAGAAGAAAAATGCCCCTCAAACCCCGACGACGCGCCGACAAGAGGATTGCCGATCGCGTCGACCTTGGCTCGGTGGTTCTCTTTGATGGCATCTATCAGCATGTCCGCCACCGATTGACCTTCACCCGGAATGGGCGCAAACAGCGCCAGAATCAGTATGAGCGCGCAAATGGTGTATTCCACCATCGCCTGCCCTTTTTGCTTCGCGCAGCTCGATCCGCGCGTGTGCTTTTGCCGTGTCATTTGTGTTCGCTCCCGGTTCATTCCTTCATCTCGCTATAAATGACCGTACTGATGTTCTGATCCGTTTTCTGCACATCCACGATCAGTTGCCGTTTCTCTTTCGAAAACCCCAATTGGCGATGCTCGCCGGTTTTGAACGTCTCGTCCTTGTCCCGCCGCCAGCCCGCGCTAATGTAATGCTCACGCAAATACATCGCATTGCCTTCCACCGACTGCTTGTTCCGCATGATGACGAAGCGGTTGCTTCTCTCGCCGTCGCGGCTGTCCTGGTGCTGCAGGACTTCGCTACCCGGTATCCGGGGAATATCGCGAGCGAGCTTTTCAGGTATCTCCATTTTGAAAATCTCCAGCGAAGAGACCATTACTAAGACCGCTTTATCGCTCTTTGCCGTCATTTCAACGTTGACAAGGCGCTTGTCCGGCATCATGGCGCCAATCATCTTCCGTCGTTTCGTGGTGTTTTCCGTGTATTTCCCCTGTTCAGCGTTTTTCTCGAAATACTTTTTATAAAACTTCTGCACCTGATCAGGATCCAATGTGGTGAATTGAATGATCTGCATAGGCGCGCCATTGAAACGCATGTTGTCGGCAATGACCTGCGGCGCGGCATCCGGCGGCACGGGTAACGGCTCTGCGCCCGCCGCGAAGCAGCGCGGCGCAGCAAGCACAAATGCCAGCAAGCATCCGAAAAGGTATTTCATTTGGTGCATTTTTCTTTCTCTTGCCTGTTAAGGTAGGTGAGGTAGATTGGTTGCTCTGTATCGGCATCTGTACCGATGTAATGGCTATCTAAGAAGAAACCCCACCCGGAATTGATAGCGTAATTGATCTCATTGTTGCCAAGGGCTCCTCCTATCCGCGCATTCACCGGAACGACATCGCCCCGAATACACCCCGGTACGAATTCCCCGAACGGCGTCAGCTTCCAACCACCAGTACCCTCATCAAGCATCTGTAATATATCTATGAGAGGTTCAAGAAAATCCCCCAGGGCAGCAAACGGCACCATCGGTTTCACGATGGCTTCTTCATGCTCCTTGCCGCCCGCGCTCCAACTATCCGTTACCACCGCCGCGCGTTGCTTGATATTCAAGTTCAGGTCCTCGAGAACTTTCACATGGCGGATGGCGTTGAGCTTGGTGTTGACTTCCGCCACATACAGCCCCTGATCCTCCAGCTTCATCTCCTCCGCACCAAGCCGGCTCATGATGCTGTTGATGAGTCCATAGACTTCCCCAATCGTCGAAGTCGTATCTCCTTTGTCCCAGAGCCTGAGCGCGGGGCGCGCGGCTTGTCCGGCTGATGCCCCGCCTGCCGATCTCTCGGTGTCGACAACCTTGTCTCCATTGTGCACAGAGTAAAACGACGCCAAATCTGCATTCCCGGACATGTTGCTCGCGGTGTATGTAGATCGGATCACCGCGTCGGCCTTCCCAAAAAAACGCTCGACCATGTGCCTTTCGATTTCGCTCGTCGACCTGACCGCTGCCTGCGCCCCACTTACGGAGCCTTCATGCCACACCGTCCGCTCCCAGGCCGCGTAGCGCGCCCCGTTGAGCGACGAGGTGCGCGCCTGCCCATAGGCATACAGCGCCCAGCCAAAGATGAAGGTCGGGATGAGCACCAGCAATGCCGAAAGCGCCACTTCCGTGAGTGCCTGCCCGCGCTGGCGGTGGCGTACCGGGCGCGTTCCCAGGCCGGGAGACCGGGGTGATTCAAAAACACGATTGGAAGAAGTCATTTCGGTCTCTCAGGTCAGGAATGGTTAAACCGTCGGGCGCGGCCAAAAACTTTCCCGCGCGTCACTTCCAGGTTGAGCTTTTTTACGCAGTGGCCCTCGGCCTGATCCATTTGCTTGTTGAGCTTCGGGATCAGTTGGTCGAGTTTGGCTTGCTGTTGCTTCCGCGCGCTTTCGCTCTCGCTGTTCGCCAGGCGTGCCAAGGTCTTTGCATACTTTTTACCGGACGCCGAACGGTGGAAACGCTCGGCGTAATCGTCGTGCGCGCATTTGCAGTAGTCCGCCGCCTGCTGCAAATTAAGTTTTCCCGCGCGGAGTTCATCCTTAAAAACCGTTTGAGCCATCGCTTCAGCGTCCTTTTGCGACATTCCTTTTCCCTTCTCGACGCGCGCGGCAACGCACTCTGTGTTCTGACCCTGCGAGAAAGCCGCTGCCATGCACACCGCGCACAGCGTGAAAGCACACAGAAATTTTCGCATGGGCTTTCGTATCACATAACCCATCATCATCTCTTGGCCAAAGAAAGGCCGCAAAAGGCCTTGCTGCAATTGACCTGCACGAAATACCCGGCACCATTTTTCGCCCGATAGGCATAAGTTCCAAAGGCTGTCCCAGAAGGGAGGGTCAGATCGACCGGGCTTGGGCACTCTTCGGCTCCCGCGTACTGCGCCGGAATCATCATCAGGCAGACGCAGGCCGCACCGCATAAAACCTGCCTGATGAATGGGAATTTCGTGTCCGGCGCCATTTTCGATCCCTTCAAAGACCATCGGAGGCCGCGAGGCCAGCCGCTATCGTTGGGGGCAAATCCGTCAGGCGGGCCTGCCAGTACGGGGCAAACAAGGTGGCATAGGTGCCGTTCTTGTAAATACGGTTGGGGAGCCTGCCCGCAGTCGGGTCGTTGTCGCTTTGCGCGGGGCGGCGGAAATACACATTCGCAGCCGCTACGCCGTAAATCTTGGTACGCCCTTCCTGCAGGTGAAACTTGTTGCCCGCGACGGTCTGGAAGACCTGCGTGGCGTTCGGCGTACTGTTGCTCTGAACGGGTTTGGCAACCAGCACCACAAAAGGATTGGGAGCCGGCCGTTCGCCCACTCCCGGCTCGGCGGTCAAATCGTAATAAGGCTGCAGGCCGCTATATTTATCTTTCAGCCCGTCCCACTGTAGTGGATAGCTGTTTTGATGATGCCGATTGTCATAGGCACGCCGATGTCCTCCGGAGCTCATACGTCCATGGGATAGAACTCTCCAATCGTCCGCGCCATCGCTGCCGGCAACTTCCCCCGTCATCCAGAGACGGATCGTTTCGCAGTCCTGATCCCAGAAATTGAAAGGGTCCCAGCAGACCGGCATCTCGAACCCGTCCACGCCCACCCAGGTCTTGTTGTCGCAGCTCATCTTCGTGCCGCCATGAAAAAGATAATCGCTATTGAACTCGGGGATTGGGATCGGTGGCGTTTTAACCCACTCGCGTTCTATGGTGAAACCGTCGCGGGAGTCGTTGAGCACCTCGCGCATGCGATCCAGCCCCGATGACGATGGCGATGGCGATGGCGTGATGGGCCCCCACCAGCTCAAGGGACTGCTGATGGATGATCCGTCGTCACATCCTGCAGCTCCGTTGTAGAACCCCGTCACGCTGACCACGCCGCCAGAGGTGCCTTGCCGACTCATGAAATTGCCGAAAAAATTCTGAGCCAGCGTATACACATTGCTTGCGGAAGCAAGCACACCACCTCCGTCCGACACGGCCCATTCCAGTTCCGGGTCGTTGGCTTTGATGACATTTTCAACTCTAATCATATCCCCCGCAGCAAGAGCATGCACCCCCATTTGCATAGTGGAAATGCCTTTGATGAGGCGGTCCTGAAAATCTGTGAGCTCTTCCAGGACAGGCCAGATGTCATCTTTAATTATGTCCATCAAGTCTTGAAAAGCATCTCCAATCGACTCAAGTATCGGCCCTATATAGGGAATCCAGCCGAAATATTGCAGTATCGAAATATCTCTCGCCGCCAGATAAATCATGTTGCTCAGGGAGGCCAGGCTGACCAGTTGCCCCACAACCGCGTGGTTGGCCACCATCGCGCGGTTGGTGTAGGCCATGAAGTTCATATCCCGCGCCAGGGTGACCGCCATCGTGTACGCCCCGGCGTCGGCCGCGTTCATGGTCTGGGACTTGGCGTGGGTCATCTGGCTGATGTTGAAGGCGGCAAAGATCATCAGCGACAAAAACACAATCGCCGCCAGAGCCAGGTAAATGGCCTGGCCGCGCTGGCGTTTCCTGCTGCACGGCTTTCCATTGATGGCGTGGAACATGTTCAACTCCCCTTCAAAGTTGGGAACGCACCGCTTTTAGCGTTGCGTACACTCGTCGGCGTCGCGCATAACCCGGTTTTTCATGCGAAGTCTCCTTCAAGCCGTTTCAGAAAATGACGGCGCTTCATTGTTTGACCAGTTCCACCCGCCGGTTCTGGGCGTGGGCGGCATCGTTATCGGCGTCCGCAATGAGCGGGCGGGTGGCTCCGTAACCTTTGGCTTTCAGCCGGGCGGCCTCGACCCCCTTGGCAGTGAGATAGCGCACGACCGATGCCGCACGCCGGTCCGACAGTTTCAGGTTGTAGTCGGCGGAGCCAACGCTGTCCGTATGGCCGCCGACCTCGAATTTCCAGCTTGGGTTGGCCTTGGCGAGATTGACCACTTCATCGAGCACCGTGCCGGACTCGGGGCGCAGGACGTCGGAATCGAAATCGAAATTCACGCCGTAGAGCTGTACCTTGCCGCTCTTCTCCAGGCTCTCCTGCATGGCTTGCGACGCGGTTCTTTCTTTACGCTCGGAGACCGCGCAGGCAAGCCCTTTGTCGCCGCTACGGGTAGCCCATTGGGCGAGGATGTTTCCCTTGCCGTCGTCCAGCACGAGGTACGCCTTGTCCGCGCTCTTCTCGTAGCGTTTTCCGGACGTTTCTTCCTTTCCCTGGTACGCAAGGCCCACCGCCACGGAAGTCTGAAGACCGCTTTCGGCATGGGTATAGGTCAGGCGGGCAACGTTATTTTCGATTCCCCCGATAAACGTCCCGAAAACCTGCTTGACGTCTTTATGAGCGTCGAGCACATGGCATCCCTGTATCAACCCGCCCTCCTGCTTGAGCAGGATATGGGAAGAGTCGCTACGAACCCCGGCCAGCATCGCGTTGATCTCGGAATCCGGCACAAAATAATGACCGCCGAAATCTTCCCGCGGCGAGATGGGTTGATCGAACCGACCGTAGGCGCTGAAGCGGGAAAACCTATATTGCCCGTATTTCGCGCCGGAGAGCGCGATGCGCAGATAGCGGCCGGAGACCTTCTGGCGGGCGGGAATCGGATAATCGTATTGGGTGTCGAAGTAATTTTTTTTGGGTTGGCTGTAGTGCGATTCAGGCATATCGAACGTCGCGACCGTCTGGAAATCGCCCTCCGGAGACGAGGCCATCGCGAACTCGATTCGGCGCGGCACCTCTATGTTCCTCGTACCCTTCTTCGCAGCGAGGCGGAAGGACTCGATGATCGCGGGCGCGGCAAGCGAGTAATAGAGATACGAAACATCGCTGCCCTTGCCTGTGCTGAACGCATTTCTGACGCGTTCACCGCTGATGACACTGATCTGCCCCGCAAATCTGCCCGCGTCAGACCCTGTACGGTACGGGAATGCGCCATTGAAAAAACTCGCCACGTCGATCATCTCGCGTTCCTGCGCATTGCCGTAGACCGGCAGAAGCAGAACCGATAGTGCCAACAGAAACAGACTCAGGCCGCGTTGCATGTGCATGGAATCAAGGGCGAAAGCGAAGGTTAGGTTTCAGGGTAGGCTCCGTTGCCAACCTCCAGCCCCGGCGTACTGCCCGGGACGGAGGGAAGGATTATGACTATCAGTTAGCGATCCTCAGCAAAGTCCGCTAGTTTTCTCTCCGTGGTATTGGAATCTGCGGCGGTATTTGCCTTCGACTGAGCATTCGAGGTCTCAGCAGCACCATCCTGACCCGACAGAGCCTTCGCAGCAGCAGCGGTTTGATAGCGCAACGTGTCGCCAAAATACGAGTAGACCGCAATCGACGCGACCGCGATTACGGCAACAATGATGATGTACTCGGTCATGCCCTGACCGGCTTGGCGGGCTTTGTTGCAGGCTTTCGCAAAACGACTTTCCATGGTGGTTTAACCTCCAAAAGTTGAAAAAAAACAACTCAACAACTGCGAGCAAAAAGAACTCCCATATTGAATACCATGACGCCTTTCCACTCACCCTTTATCGACATGATCCCCTTTCCCCACAAGCCTTCCAGCAGATCAGGCAAGGCCTGAAACAAGAGGAGCGTTACTCCTCTTGGGTTCT
>JGI24705J35276_12237217_pt1 | contig 10198 bp, 10 predicted proteins | sample TergutNt197P4_FD_35276 | JGI IMG/M metagenome (IMG submission 35276)
CGCTGGCGGCGCTTCGACACCATGGCGATGGGGTTTGCGACCAACTCGCTGAACTTCCTGTTCTCCAACAAGTCGACGCTGTTGCGCACTGTGCGCGACATCGGCCTCGGCCTCGTCGACCGCGCGCCGCCGCTGAAGAACCTGTTCATCCGCGAGGCCGCCGGACTCACCGGCGAAGTGCCCAGATTGTTGAAGGGCGAGGCGCTCTGACGCGAACAGGAAACTGCATTTTAGGATGCCGGGCAGGTTTTGACCGATCGGTCCTCGTTCACGATCAAACAGCGCTGCGCCGTTTTGGATCGATGACGGTAGGAATCATTCCATCATCGAGAAGGCCTGCGAGACTGTCGAAGAAGCCATCTCGGACCTTCACATCGCACTCGGCACCTGTAATTGGTAGGACGTGCAAGAATCGGACGGTCCTTCCGTTGATCTTTAGCCGATCGAACCCGGCCCGTTCTTTGACTGGTGGAAGCAACAAACAATGAGAAAGGTGGCTCTCGCTCTCGAATGGCTGACCGTATGGCGTAGAGGTCAAATTCGGGATCGTATGGAAAGGCCCAAGCCACGCTTCTTCAGACACTGCGTATTCGGCAAGCGACAGGAGCATGGCGTAGGGCCAGTATCCGGGCGCACCCGATGCACGTGGGACTGGCCAATCGGCAGGGACGTATGTGAAGAGCTCCACATGCAGCGATTCTTCTCGGTCGTCCTGATTCTCGGGGACCGGCATTTCAAAGCCGCTAAGCCCCATGGTCACCAGGGTTTGGAAAGGCCTGTCGTGATTAGCGCGATAGATGTAGACGTGCGCGCCTCCAATCCCGTGCATTACTCCATCTGACTTTCCGAGGAAGGCGTCCAGATGTTGTGCAATACGTTCTTCGTCGAGCGCTTGCATTACGTGCATGGCAGTCTCCTGCATCATTGCTAATGCGGTCGGGGCGGTAGGCCAAACGGCTGGCCACCACCGCTGTGTCGTCTGCTTACACGGACGATGTGCGACGCGACAATCTGATCGGCAAATGCAATTTGATAAGCAGCTCTACTCGATCCTCCGCGCCTCTTCCGGCAGCATGATCGGGATGCCGTCGCGGATCGGATAGGCGAGCTTGGCCGAGCGCGAGATCAATTCCTGTTTCGCCGCGTCGTACTCGAGCGGGCCCTTGGTCAGCGGGCACACCAGGATCTCCAGCATCTTGGGATCGACGGTGTTTTCTGGGTGTTCAGTGGAAGCATTCATTGGAAGTCTCCGACAATCGATGTCGCCTTTAGCATGCCGGGGGGCGGCCTGTCGCGGGCGCGGGTTCAAACGGGTTGCGCCATGCTCCATATGAAAGATGGCCAGCCGCAGGCTCAAATATCAGGCAGAATCCTCTCAAAAGTGGACGTTGAGCCGGAGCATGGCCTTCACGCGCTCGAAATTGGCGAGTTCCAATCCGTCCTCGTTGCCGATGCTCTTGCCGGCTACTTTTACGTTGACTGCACCCGACAGCCCGATATTCCCAGTGATGTTTGTCGAGAAGGTCGGTCCGACATAAAGCGCGTCGCCTCTGAAGCGATCGAGCCCAAGCCCCTCGTAGCCGCGCACGTAGCGGACTTCACCGCCGAGCAGTAGCCCCTTGAAGACCTGGTACGAAGCCGCAGCCTGAAACGACAAGTCTGAGTCGTGCGCCCATTCGCTGGCGTTCTTGAAGCGCGACGCGGCCATGCCGTAGCCGATGTTGATGGTGCCCCACAGACGATCCTTGATGATCTCCTTGTCGAACAGCGCAGCAAACTCGTTGCTGTATTGCTCGACGCCCAGGCCGGTCGCCTCGTCGAGCCGGCTCCAGCCCGGCTGGAGATGCAGGGTCAGGCCAAAGGGGGCCTTTTGGCGGTCGATGAGCTTGTAGCGCAGCTCGACCACGGCTCCGCCGATACCGGTCTGGGTGATGTCTTCGAAGCCCTCCACGCCGCGAATCCGGTTTGAGTTGATGATGAAGCCGGGTGCCACGCGGAAATCGTCGGTGACCGTGTATTTGAGGAGTTGCAGGCCGGAGAGGGCGAAATAGCTGCCAGTGCGCCTGCCGAAACCGGCTATGTTCTCGCTCTCAAGCTCGAACTCGCCCTTCTCGCCGATGTCCGAGCCCATGGCGAAGCCGAAGATATGCTCGGTGTCGATCCTGGTATCGTTTCCCTTTCCCTTCTCGGCGTTTGATGAGTCAGGGTTTTGGCCAGCGGCCCACAGCGGCGGTCCGTTTTGTGCCACGGCCATCGCTGCGCAAGCAGGCCAGCAGGGTGGGATTTCTGCGTGTGCGGCTCCACCAGCGAGCAGGGACACGAAGGCCACGGCGCCGATTATTCCGCAGGCCTTCATGCGAGCGCGGATGCAGAAACTGCTTCGTTGCCGCTGGATGCGTTGCAACATGACCGATAGCCCCCTGGACGACTTCCAAACGCAAAAGGGACGAGGACCGCTCGTCCCTCAAAGGATTTGCCCACGTGGAGCGAGGAAATCCGTACAGGAGCTAGTTGCGATTGACTAGCAGTCGCAACTTAGAATTCTTCTACGAGTCGGCGAGTGATCGCTTGGTCGCAGAAGACGTCATGAATTGTATTGCATGTCGGCGTAGTCCGGCTCCGAAAAACAGGGCGGCGTTTCAATTGCTTTGAAACGCCGCCCCGATTTCTTGCCCGATTTCTTGGCCATGGCTTGCGACAGTCCTTACGGTCTCAACGGCCTACAAGTCGAATCGATCGAGGTTCATTACCTTCGTCCATGCCGCCACAAAATCTTTCGCGAACTTCTCCTCCGAGTCCTCGCACGCATAGACCTCGGCAAGCGCCCGAAGCTGCGAATGCGAGCCGAAGATCAGGTCGGCGCGGGTGGCGGTCCACTTGGGCTCGCCCGACTTGCGGTCGTGGCCTTCGTATACATCCTCAGAGCCGGCCGGCTGCCATTGCGTGCCCATATCAAGCAGGTTGACGAAGAAGTCATTGGTCAGCGTCCCCGGCTTCTTGGTGAAGACGCCATGTCTGGACTTGCCGACGTTGGCCCCGAGCACCCGCAGACCGCCGACGAGAACCGTCATTTCCGGCGCAGTCAGCGTCAGCAGTTGCGCCCTGTCAACCAACGCTTCCTCCGGCGAGAGGCGCTGCACGCCGCGCGCGTAGTTGCGGAAGCCATCGGCGACCGGCTCGAGCGGCGCGAACGAAGCAACGTCGGTCTGCTCCTGTGACGCGTCCATGCGACCCGGTGTGAAGGGCACCTTCACGTTCAAGCCAGCGTCCGTTGCGGCCTTTTCGATTGCCGCGCCGCCGCCCAGAACGATGAGGTCGGCGAGCGAGACTTCCTTGCCGTCGGATTGTGCGGCGTTAAACTCCTTCTGGATCTCTTCGAGCTTTTCGAGCACCTTGGCGAGCTGCGCTGGCTGGTTGACGTCCCAGTCCTTTTGCGGAGCGAGGCGAATGCGCGCGCCGTTCGCGCCACCGCGCTTGTCGGAGCCGCGGAACGTCGAGGCCGATGCCCATGCCGTTGAAACCAGCTCGGAGACCGAGAGGCCGGAGGCGAGGATCTTCGTCCTCAGTGCCGAGATGCTCTTGTCGCGGATCAACGGATGATCAACCGCAGGAATCGGGTCCTGCCAGATCAGCTCTTCCTTCGGCACGAGCGGGCCGAGATAGCGTGCGATCGGGCCCATGTCCCGGTGCGTGAGCTTGAACCAGGCGCGGGCAAACGCATCCGCGAACTCATCCGGATTCTCACAGAAACGCCGTGAGATCTTTTCGTAGGCTGGGTCGAAGCGCAAGGCGAGGTCGGAAGTCAACATCGATGGCGCATGCCGCTTCGACTTGTCGTGCGCGTCCGGCACCGTACCGGCACCCGCGCCATGTTTCGGCGTCCATTGATGCGCGCCAGCCGGGCTCTTGGTCAGCTCCCATTCGTAGCCGAACAGATTCCAGAAGAAGTTGCCGCCCCACTTCGTCGGCGTCGAGGTCCAGGTTACCTCAAGACCGCTGCCGATTGTGTCGCCGCCTTTGCCAGAGCCGAATTTGCTCGCCCAACCGAGACCTTGTTGCTCGATGGGAGCTGCTTCCGGCTCAGGGCCAACCAACGCCGCGTCACCGGCGCCATGAGTCTTGCCGAAGGTATGGCCGCCAGCGATCAGGGCGACGGTCTCTTCATCGTTCATCGCCATGCGGGCGAATGTTTCGCGAATGTCCCGGGCTGACGCGAGCGGGTCCGGATTGCCGTTCGGCCCTTCCGGGTTCACGTAGATAAGCCCCATCTGGACGGCGCCGAGGGGATTCTCCAGGTCGCGGTCGCCGCTATAGCGTTCGTCTGCGAGCCACTTGCCTTCAGAGCCCCAGTAGATATCCGCTGCAGGCTCCCAGGTGTCCGCGCGCCCGCCGGCGAAACCGAACGTCTTGAAGCCCATCGACTCCAGCGCGACGTTGCCCGCGAGGATCATGAGGTCGGCCCAGGATATCTTCCGGCCGTATTTCTGCTTGATCGGCCAGAGCAGTCGGCGTGCCTTGTCGAGGTTCACGTTGTCAGGCCAGCTGTTCAGCGGCGCAAAACGCTGTTGGCCACCTCCGGCGCCGCCGCGTCCGTCATTGATGCGGTAGGTGCCTGCGCTATGCCACGCCATGCGAATGAACAGTGGTCCGTAATGACCGAAGTCGGCGGGCCACCAATCCTGCGAGTCCGTCATCAAGAAACGGAGATCCTTGATCACGGCATCCAGATCGAGGCGCTTGAATTCTCTTGCGTAGTCGAACGCCTCTCCCATCGGATTCGACAGGCTTGAGTTCTGATGGAGAGCCTGCAGGTCGAGCTGATTCGGCCACCAGTCACGGTTGGTGTGTGCGTGCTGCCCGCCCGGGAACGGACACTTGGCGGTATCATCCATGATCTTCTCCCCTGGTGAAATTTGATGTTGAGCAAGTTAATGTAACTACGTCTAAACAATCAACTTCGATCGAACAGCAAGTCTCATCAGGCAAGCCGTATTTGTTGATTGCAATGCATTTGTTGATTGCGGCGGTAGAATATTCCGATGACAAAGCTCGGCGCTTTGCAAACTGCGGTATCTAGAGGTGCGAGTAACACCAAAGTCTAACAACGGAAGTCTGAGCGCATCGCCAACGATGAACACGTTGGTTGCGTGTGCCGTCAGCGACTTTAGTTGGAGCTATACCCACACGACCTCATGTGCCTCCAGCACGCTTGGAGGCTCCCATTTCCGTATCAAGCCGTGAATGACGGCTTCGGGAACGCTGGCGGCACGCTCTCTGTTCTGCCGCAAGATCGTAGCAATCGGCCGTTCGATGACATGAATGGAAACATGGGCGTCATAGGCCCGCGCCAATCCGACTATCTTCTCTCTCGTCGTTCGCGTGATGTTGGTGGCGTTCCAGATGAAATCCCGCTTCGCCCGCAGATGCCGGCGCGCCTGTTCGAATGCAGCCTGAATGACCGCACCCTGATCGTCCCTGGGATCAACTTTCATGCTCGCCCGTAGCGTATCCAGGCTCACCACCGCATGATCAGGAAAGGCGGTCCGCGCATATGTGTCCTTGCCGACACCCGGGAGACCGGACAGCACGATGACATTGCTGCCTCGCGGTTGCTGAGCCGCGTAATGCGGTGAGCGACCGGGCTTTTCCAGAAACTCGCGTGTCGAAGCCTGGTCCGCGAATGGCCAGCGCTGATCAAGCACTCCCTCCTCGCCCAGCCATGATGACAGGAGCGATAGCGTGTCTTCGGTATCACGGACATTCGGTGACAACCGCCCGCGATTGTCCGCTTTCGCCAGGATTAAGAGATCTCGCCAATTCCCCACCAGTGAATAGGTGATGGCCTGACGGAGCATGTTTGCATCGGTCCAGAGATGGAACACACGCTGGTGCCACGCAATCAGCCAATAAACACTCAGGCGCTGTGCGACGGGCGCGCCCTCCTGCCATAAGGCCTGCCAGGCCATGCGCGCGCCGAGCTTGGCGTGGTTGGGTTGCCGGACACGTTCGCGGCTCTCCGCCTCATCCCATTCTCGAACGGTTGTCAGCGGCTTGGCGATGTCGTGGAGGAACGCCGCCAGCGTCAACGCATGACGACGCGTTTCAGGCAAGGCGTTGTATTCCCGATCCTGATGCAACGCCTCGACCACCATGCGCGTGTGAGTCCAGACGTCGCCTTCGGCGTGATAAACCGCATCCTGCGGGCAGGCCGCCATCGCCTCCGCAAAGGGCATTGCGGTGGCAATCTTGTCCCAGTCGAGCTCTCGTTCAAGCAAGGCTGCAAGCCAACTCATCAGATGTCTCCGCCAAACAGGTCGACGCCGGGGGCAAGCTGGTTCGGCACAATCGGACGATCGCGCCAATGCGATCCGGAATCGAGGATAGCCTGGTGAAAATTGGCGCGTATGAATTTGTAGCGTCCGATCACGCGATCGCCGTCCTCGTGTTTCAGATAGAGCCCTTCCGCAAGGTCGCTGTCCTCCGTCTCTTTGAGGACGCGGTCGACATCGAGGTCAGCCTCTACCGCCGCTTGCTCAAGCGCCTCGCGCCACTCCGCCGACTTGTACAGCGAATGCTTGATCAGCGCCTTGAGGGAGACGCCTTTCGGCAAGGGGCCTTCATGAACGATCGGCACCGAAACGATGGGAAGCCCAGCCAGCATTTTGTGCCGGCATGGTGTCGACAGAAACAAGTCAAGTTCGCGGTCGTAAATGTCGAACTCATGAAAGTAATGCGGCAGGCGGTCATAGAAAACCGTGTGCTTGGCAAAACACCATTCACCGAACATCACATAGCGCCGCCCAAGCAGGTCAAAGAAGACCTGCTCGTGGGTTTGCGCCCAGGCCTTGAACAAGGCGAACTGCGCCTCGCGCGCGCCTCCGGTCAGAACGTGGCCGCGCGATTGCAGCATCAACCGACCGGCAGCGTCGAAGCTGACAGCGGCATTGGCGCCGTCAATCTTTTCCTCGAAGATGAGACGCCCGCCCCGGAGCTGTTCCCAAGGGATTTGCCCAGCCGTGGAGTCGCCGGGTTGCAGCCGCGAGCCGACGAGATGCGGCGTCCGCGGGTATTTTATGAAAGACATTGAAGCACCTTGCGCACACAACATCGCATTCGCGACGTCTGTCAGACGACGCGCGTACGAAAAGAATGAGTTGTGGTGGATCGCCCGGTTGAATGACCGGGCCAAGGTACAGATTACATGACAAGCTCCAATGTGAGCTCATCTACCCAATTTTGCTCGCGGTGACAAGCATAGCTGACAGCTGACAAAACCTGCCCGAGCTTCCACGCATCGCCCAGCATGATCTAAGGTGCCGTCCGGAGATCATGTAGCAGCGTCCCACTCGTCATTGCCGGGCTTGACCCCGCAAGCCTACAGGCTGCTTGGGCTGCCATGTTCATCAAAAGGCGTCTGGCATTAAATCGAAGAACAATCCTGCGCCATGCCGCACATTTGGCGATCGTAACGACGGCACTGATTTGCACCCTGATTTTCGTTGCGATTTGGGAAAGTACGCCATGACCGTTCGTATTTTGCGTGACGTAGGATCTCAACACCCATACCGTGTCAGTCCCTCATTTGTTCCCAGAGGGATTTTGCCTTGACTTTGTAAAACTGGGCCGAAGACTTGTTCCCAGCCTTTTCGAAACGCTTCGCTGCTTCTTTGGCGGCGTCGGCGGCTTTGTCGAAGGCAGAGATCGTTATTTGCGGACTTTGCAGATCGTCGCTTTCCACGACCCTGCCATGCTCAAAATTGCCTGCCCTATAGCCCCCTTCTTCTTCAATCACGCCGAACCTCACCTCGCCGTTCTTCACCAAGCCGTAGAATATGCGCTTGACATCTTTCCCGCTGTATTCCTTGAGCACGCCAAGGCCGTCTGCCACCCCTGCGGGGCAGGAGCCGTCCCAGCGCACCACGCTCTGCTCCCAGCCTTCCGGCGGCGAAATCGCGCACGCCACTTGGCTTTGCGCTTCCGCTGCACACGAAGCCAGAAAGAACCAAACGACTAGCCAACCTATTTTTTTGCTTTGCACGCCTGTTTTCCGGATCAATGTGTTTACTGAGCCCATTGTAATCAGCGTCCGACTCGCTTTGAAGTGCATCGCATCTTCGATGCCGACTATTGCAGCGGCGGATCTCCGGTGGTGCGCTTCTTGGCGAGGTCCATTTCAGTGACGGCAATCAGGATCTCGGCGCGAGTCTTCAGGTCAGGCGCTTCCAGCAGGGCCTGCTTTTCGGCCGGGCCGTAGGGCGACATCATTGCGAGGGCATTGACCAGCGCCTCATTTGGCGCGCTCTCGACTCCCTGCCAGTCGACTTTGAGATCGTTGGCCTTCAGGAAATCCGCCAACGCCACAAGGAGCGCGTCGCGGTTGACCTCATCTTCGCCTTTTCGGGCCGTGAAGTCGTCGATGAAGGGGAAGAAGTCCACCTTGCATTGCCGGTAGGAGGTGAGCACCTCGAGCTCATTGAGCACCTTGAAGCGTGCAATGCCGGTAAGCTCGAGGATGTAGCGGCCGTCACCTGATTCGGCGAGCTGGGTGATACGGCCGACACAACCCACGTGGAACAGCACCGGCTTCTCCACGTCGGGTGAATGCGTCACATCGGGTTGGATCATGCCGATCAGGCGATGGCCGTCGCGGAAGGCGTCGTCGACCATCGCGAGATAACGCTGCTCAAAAATATTGAGGGGCATCTGACCGCGCGGCAGCAACAACGCGCCCGGCAACGGAAACACCGGAATGATCTCGGGAAGATCTACGGGCCCTCGATATTCGATATTGATCGGCATCTGTGCCCCAGTCCCCGCTGATCGGCTCAGCGGATCGCGTCCTTATGAAAACAGCAATGTGGATAGCCGCTTCCGTCCCTCAACGGTCGCTTCATCGTTCCCGCCCCACGCCTCGAAGAACTGTATCAGCTGTTTGCGGGCGCCGTCATCATTCCATTTGCGATCGCGCTTGAGGATTTCGAGCAACTGGTCAGTCGCCGCCGATCGGTCACCCTTTGCGTTGAGCGCGTTCGCAAGGTCGAAGCGTGCCTGATGATCGAGCGGGCTTGCGGCGACTTTCTGCTCCAGCTCGGTGACAGGTCCCAGCGATTTCGCCTGTTCCGCGAGATCGATCGAGGCCTGCACAGCCTTGACCGCGGCATCGTTGCGCTTGGACTCCGGAACCATTGCCAGCGTCTTCTTGGCCTGGTCAACGGCGCCGGACACGACGTAGCATTTCGCAAGGCCCGCAAGAGCCGCGATATTGGTCGAATCGACCGCCAGCGCCTCGGCATAGATTTGCGCGGCCGCTGCCGCATCGCCCTCTGCGAGCACCGAGTCAGCCTCTTTCAGGATTTCCTCGATATTGGCTTCGCCGGGTGCCGTCACGCCCTTGGTCACCCGCTCGATGAAGGCATTCACCTGGCTCTCGGACACCGCGCCCATGAAGCCATCGGCTGGCTGGCCGTTGACGAAAGCGATCACCGCCGGGATCGACTGGATGCCCATCTGGCCCGGAATCGACGGATGGTGGTCGATGTTCATCTTGACCAGCTTGACCTTGCCCTTGGCCGCCCGGACCGCCTTTTCCAGCACGGGAGTGAGTTGACGGCAGGGCCCGCACCACTCGGCCCAGAAATCGATCAGCACCGGTTGGCGCTTTGATTCCTCAATGACGTCCTTCGCAAAAGTCTGGGTGGTCGTGTCCTTGATCAGATCGGGCGCAGCCTGGCCCCCCGCTCCGTTACCCTGGTCTATGATCGTCACGGGATCCCTCGTCTAATGGCTGGAATGTGTTTCAGATTGAGCGTGATTTTTTCGCAGAACCGGTTCCCGCCTTTACGGCGACAAACGAACCGTTTGCGCTGAGATCACGCTCCAGCACGTGGCCCCACAAGAGAGCCGCGCCGGTTCCTAAATTGGGCTTGAACCGGTATTTTTCAATGCGCCAGAGCCGATTTGGCGCCGTCAGGGGGCATTTCGGGGGATGTCGCGCAATTTGGGGGCTCATATTGGGTATCAAAGTCCCATTTCATCCTGGCAGTAGCTGTTGCATTCGCCGGCAGCATTTGGCATATGACGGTCATCGGCGGCGCTTGGTGCCGCTGAAAAGGATGCGGGTGTAGCTCAGTGGTAGAGCACGACCTTGCCAAGGTCGGGGTCGAGGGTTCGAGCCCCTTCGCCCGCTCCAATTTTCCGC
>JGI24705J35276_12237213_pt1 | contig 10194 bp, 8 predicted proteins | sample TergutNt197P4_FD_35276 | JGI IMG/M metagenome (IMG submission 35276)
CCGCCGTAATAACGGCGGCCGGGGTAGCCCTCGGCGTATTTGTTGGTCAGTTGCGAACCGGCGGCGGCCAGCACGGCGGGGCTGGCGTAGTTTTCGCTGGCGATCAGCTCGATGTGCTCTTCCTGGCGCTGGTGCTCGGCCTGAATGGCGGCCCAAACGTCGGCATCGGCGGCGGCTATGGTGTAACGGGTACGGTCGAACATGAATGGCAGTCCTTGAAAAAGGTTTGATCCCGGTCGGAAGAACCAGGACTGCCCAGGCGAACGGCTATGAAAGAACTTGCGCTTCCCCGTGGTGGCCCACGTCGGCGCCCCGCACGTCGAACGACGTGAGCAGCGCGCTTATCGCCAGTTGCGCAAGCCGGTAAGTTTAGCCGACCCGAGAGGCTCAGAGCCTGTTCAGTGTCTTTTCGCCGTCGCGCAGACACCTTTTCGGGATGGGATGCAAGGCGCGGCGCGCCGCTCATAGTGCATCCATGGGCAAGCGCCGCAACGCCGCAGACCGCCCGAAAAGGTGTCTGCCCGAAGGGTTGGGCCGAAATCGGGCGATTTGGCGACCAAGCCGTTTGCATGGGCAGTAGCCCATGCGGCGCGACTTGACCACCAACTCATCCCGATTGCGGCTCAACGCGATGGCGAAAAGACACTGAACAGGCTCTCAGAACAACGTGGCGACCTTGACCTGGGGCGCCCCGCGGCGGCTGCCGCTGGCCGGCGTGGCGGCAGAATCGGGCGCTGCAGCCGGATCGGGCACGGCGGCGGCGTTGGCGCGCAGTTCCGGCGCGTCATCGTCAGACGGCATCGCGTTGCCCTTGGCCACCCGCGTCAGCCGCGCGTACTCGGCCATCACCTTGTCGGCGTAGCCGCGGTCGGAAGGCAGGTTGGCGGCGCCCACGTACCACTTGAGTCCGGCTTCGATCGAGCCAGCGCGGGCAATGTACTCCCGCAGCACCTTCATGCCCACGCGCAGGTTGGTCTTGGGGTCGAAGGCGGCGTACTGGCCACCGAAATATTCGTATTTGTCCGAATGGATTTGCGTCATCACCTGCATCAGCCCCTGCGCGCCCACGTGACTTTGCGCGAACGGGTTGAAGCTCGATTCGATCGCCATCACGGCCAGCGCCAGCTTGGGGTCCACGCCGCTGGCGCGACCGACTTCATAGGCTTCGGCCACCAGGGCGGCCACCGGCTCGGGGGCCACGCGGTATTTGCGGGCGATCCACAGGGCCACGGCGGCTTGCTCGGGCGGCAGGCTGCTGGGGTTGACCGCGGTGGCGCGCTGAATGGCGCCCGGCTCGGGCGCCATGCCCAGCGCCACCGCCTGACGGGAGGTCAGCCAGGAAGCCAAGCGCTCCTCGCCTTGCTGGCGCAAATCAGGACGAACCAGCAGCAGTGCCGCCGCCAGCAGCACCACCACGCCCACCAGGGCCAGACCGTTGTGGGTGATTTCAAAAAAGCCCTCCGCCACGTCACCGGCAAAGGTCTTGAAGCCGCCTCCCACGGCGGCGAGGTATCCAGATGCTGTCATAGCACTCCTTGTCGTGGCGCATGGCGTGATCCTGAACGCCAGCCGAAAAGGGCAGGGGGCCCCACAGCGCCGGCTGTCCGCAGCCCTTGCGCATCCCGATGCCAGTTTGGCGGACCAGCCTTGCCAGCGCCCATGACGTCAGGCGCTCGACCCTGGCCCGCCGGCCTTTCGTGTCCTGCCGTAACGCGATTTGGCCGGGATCGGCAGCGACGCGAGCATTTCCGGGACGGACGCATTCTAGATGGCGCCCTCATGCTTGGTCAATACTAAAAACTAGAAGTAAAATTCTATTTTTACATAAGAAAGTCAGCGCGCATGATCCGCGCAAGCGCACGGTTCTGGCGTCATGCTTGGGCATGGGCGTTGCTGCTGCTGTCGGCGTGCCATGCCTCCATCAGTCAGGCCAGCCCCGCGCCAACGCGCCCGCCGGCGCAGGCTTATTCAGCGCAAAAATCAGTGGCGTTGGCGCGCGCGCAAATCGGCGTGACCGTGGCCTACGACCCCGCCTATACCGTCATTGCTTACCCGAACGGCGACGTGCCGGCGGACAAGGGCGTATGCACCGACGTGATTATTCGCGCGCTGCGCGGGCAGGGCATCGACTTGCAACGCCTGGTGCACGAAGACATGCGCCGCGCGTTTGCGCGGTACCCCGCGCGCTGGGGGCTCAAGCGCCCTGATCCGAACATCGACCACCGGCGCGTGCCGAATCTCGAAACATTCATGCAGCGCCGAGGCAACGCCCTGCCCGTCAGTCAGAATCCACGCGACTATGAAACCGGCGACTGGGTCACCTGGCGGCTGGGCAGCGAACAATTGCCGCATATCGGCATGGTGTCCGACCGGAGCGCGGCGGACGGCACGCCGCTGATCATTCACAACATCGGGCGCGGAACGCAGGAAGAAAACATATTGTTCGCCTTCCCCATCGTTGGGCATTACCGCTGGCGCTGAGTTTTTCGCCCGGCCAGCGTTCCGCGCCGCCGCATCGGCGACCGGCCAGGGCCTCCGAAAGAGCGCAAATCCGGGCGAAAATACGCCCGTCGCGCGCGCCAGCCCGGCGCGCCAGCCGTCCTTACAGTTCTTCAATAATGTTTCCCTTCTCGCACGACTCCAAAGACCCGCAACCCGAGCCGCAGACCGCCAGCGCGCCCAAGGCCGCCGAGGCGCATCCGCTCGACGCGCTGACGGGCGGCGCGTTCTCCGCCGCCACTTCGGGCGAGCGCGCCCAGCGCGTGCGCGACTGGCTGGCCACGCAACCCAGCCAGGAGCAGATGCAGGAGGTCTTCAAGGAACTCTCGACCAAGGACAAAGGCGCTGCCAAGGCGCTGCGCGAACGGCTCGACGAGTTGCGCCGCGCCAAGAACCAGGAAACCGTGGTCGCCGAATGGGAAGCCAAGGCGCAGGCGCTGCTGCAATCGGCGCGCCTGAACATCGCCGACACCCTGGCCTGGCAGCGTGACGCCGCCAAGGCCGGCGCGCCGCTGTCGCGCGAGCCGCTGGCCGGCCTGCGCGCGCGGCTGACGGCCCGCGTCGAACAGGTCGAGGACTTGCAGCAGCGCGTGATGGTGCAGCGCGAGGCCGCGATGCTGCTGGCCCAGCGCATCGAACTGCTGTCCACCAAGCCGCTGCTCGAAGCCGAGGCCCAGCAGCCCGGTCTGGACCAGGACGTGAGCCGCTGGCAGGCCCAGGCCAGCCAACTGCAAGCCGACCCGCAATGGCCCAGCGTGGACCTGCGCTACCCGCCGCAGATCGAGTCGGCGCAAACCCAGCTTGCCGCCGTGTGGGACGCCTTCAACGCCGCGCTGGCGCAGGCCCTGGCCGCGCGCGCCGACGCCAGCGCGCCGCTGCCGGCCCAGCCCGTGTGGGCCGACGAACTGCGCGCCGCGCGCGATCACGCCAAGGTGCCCGCCGCCGCCGACAAGCCGGCCAGGCCCAAGGTGGACCCCGAACAGCGCGCCGCCGCGCAAAAGGCCATCGAAGCCGGCGTGATGCTGCTGGAACAGGCCGTGACCGCCGGCCACACCAAGAACATGCACAGCGCCACCAACGCGCTGCGCCAGTCGCTCAAAACGCATGGCCGGCTGATCGACGACGCGCTGGAAGCGCGCGTGCACGCCGCCCTGGTCTCCGCTGGCGAACTGGAAGGCTGGCAGCGCTGGAGCGCCGACAAGGTGCGCGAGCAACTCCTGGCCCGCGCCGAGGCGCTGCTGGTCAAACGCAAGATCAAGGCCGCGGCTGGCGCGCCCGCGCAGCAAGACGTGGCCGGCCCGTCCGCGCCAGAACCCGTTGCTATCGAGCCCGCCGCCGATGCCGTCGGCGTGACCGAATCACTGCTTGCCGCTCCTGAAGAAACCCCTGCCGACAGCGCCAGCCAGGACAGCACGCCTGCCGCCGCCGATCAGCAACCCGCGGCGCCCGCGCCCGGCGATGCTCCTGCGCCCGCCACCGGCGACGCAGCCACCGATGCGTCACCCGGCACAGTGCCCGACGCGCCTCAAACCGACGCCGACAGCGCCGAACCCGCCGCCCCGGCGCTCGAACCCGGCTACGAACTGATGCCCGCCATGGGCGGCCGCAAGCTGCAAGACACCATCCGCAAACTGCGCGAAGAATGGAAAACCGCCGACCAGGGCGGCGCGCCCAACCACGCACTGTGGAAGCGTTTCGACCGCGCCCTGAACGCCGCCCACAAGTTCGTTGACGAATGGATCGCCGGCGCGCGCGCCGAGGCCGCCGAGCACCGCGCCCAGCGCGAGGCGCTGATCGATGAAGTCAACGCCTGGGCCGTGCGCCACGCCAGCGCCGGCGAGGACGGCCAGCACGCGGACTGGAAAACCATCAACCGCCAGGTCCACCAGTTCTCCGAGCGTTGGCGCAATGCCGGCCACCTGTCCGAAAAGCAATTCGCCGAACTGCAACCGCGCTGGAAAGAAGCCATCCACGCCGCCGCCCTGCCGCTGGAAACCGCGCAAAAGCAAAACGCCGCGCGCCGCCAGGCGCTGATCGCCGAGGCCGAGGCGCTGGGCGCCGCGCCGCAGTTGCGCATCGACGCCGTCAGGGCCTTGCAGCAGCGCTGGCAAGCCGAGGCCCAGGCCGTGCCGCTGGAGCGCAAACACGAACAGAAACTGTGGGACGCCTTCCGCAAGCCGATCGACGAAGCCTTCAACCGCAAGAGCGCCGAACGCGAAAAGCAGCAGGCCAGCATGAGCGAGCACGACAAGGCCGTGCTCGAAGCCGCCAAGGCGCTGGAAGCGGCCAACGCCAGCGGCGACGCACAGCAGATCCGCGCCGCCATGGCGCAACTCGAAGCCGCCACGCGCGGACAAAGCGCCGCGGCGCCGCAAGCCCAGCCAGCTCAAGCGCCGGCGTCAGCCGATGCAACGCCGCCAGCGCCTGACGACGCAGCCGGCGAAACGCCCGCCGCCGAGGACGGCGATGCGGCGGCAGCGGTGCCCGCGCCAGCCCCCAAGCCCGCCAAGCCCCTGATCGCCATGCGCGGCGACGACCGCCCCGGCGCCAAAAAAGCCGAACCGGCAGGCCGCCCCGCCGGCAAATTTGGCGATCGCCCCGGCAGCCGTCCTGGCGCGCCGCGTCCCGGCCCTGGCGGCGAGCGCAGCAGTCGCTTTGGCGGCGATCGCAACAACAGCCGTTTCGGCGACCGCCCGCCGCGCGAAGACCGTGGCCCGCGCCTGGGTGACGCCGCTTTCCGCGCCCAGCGCGACGCCGTCGAGAACGCCCAGGTCCAGTTGCGTAAACTGGCCGCGCAGGCGCACGGCGAAGCGCTGACGCAACTGCTCGGCGCCTGGCAACAGCGCCAGCCCGATCAGGTGCCCAGCGTGCAAGAACTGGGCCGCCGCGTCACGCCCGCCGTGCGCGCCGCGTGGGCGCAGGCCATCGGCGGCAGCGGCAGCCCGGCAAGCAAGGCCAGCGAAGCCCTGCTGCGGCTGGAAATGGCCGCCGAATTGCCCACCCCCGCCGAACACCTGGACGCCCGCCGCGCCCTGCAACTGCAATTGCTCACGCGCCGCAACGACCCCGCGCCCGCCCAAACCTGGGGCCAGGACGCGGCAGCCGTGCTGGCCACCCCGCACGACCAGGCCAGCGCGCGCCGGCTGCAAAACGCACTCAAGGCGCTGCTGGGCCATTGAGCGTTCCGGCTGGCTGCTCACGCTTGCCAGCGGTGGCGTTGTGCTTAGACTTCAATGGATCACACCATTGTTCGCAAGGAAATCGCATGAAGACCCTGCTGGCCGTCGATGGCAGCCTGTACACCAGGAAGATGCTGGCCTACCTGAGCACGCATCTGGAAATGTTTTCCGACAACCACCAGTTCACCCTGCTGTCGGTGCAAGACCCGCTGCCGCCACGGGCGCGCGCCGCCGTCGGCAAGGAAGCGGCGGACGCCTACTACCTGGAAGAATCGGCCAAGGCGCTGGAGCCGGCGCTCAAGTTTCTGGCGCGCCACCACATCAAGGCCAAGGGCATGACCAAAATCGGCAACGCTGGCGAGGTAATCGCCAAAACCGCGGCCAGCGGCCACTTCGACCTGGTCATCATGGGCTCGCACGGTCACGGCGCGCTGCGCAACCTGGTAATGGGATCGGTCGCCGCCAAGGTGCTGGCGCAGTGCAAGACCCCGGTGCTGCTGGTGCGCTGACCTTGCAACAAACGCCCATCGGCGTCAGCGCCCATTCAACTGGCGGAAACAGTTGATTGTCCATCACAAGGTTCAAACCACCGGCTTTGAGCCGGTCAACTTTAGCTTCGAGATAGGGGCGTAGAGTGAAAGGTCATGGACCACAGATACGGCAGCCACACGGTCTACCAGATTGAGTACCACTTCGTGTGGGTGACGAGGTACCGCTACAAGGTGCTGACGGTGGAGGTAAGGCAGATGGGCCATGCTGGCTTTCTATCTGCCAGCAGGTATCGTGTTGGACCGCAATCGGGATGAGTTGGCGGCCAGGTCGCCGGATTGCGGCCAATCCTTCGGGCAGACACCTTTTCGGGCGGTTTGCGGCGTTGCAAATCCTCGCCATAGCGGGGCTATGGCTGTGGTTTGCGCCTTGCATCCCATCCCGAAAAGGTGTCTGCGCGGGCCCGCTGAGATTGTAAACAGACTCTTAGGGTCAGCATCACGAGATGCAGAGTCGCCTGCCCGCAGTGGTGCGGACAGGCATGGGACTGAACGCCGAACAGCGTCAACGCCGGCCACCGGAGCGACCGCCGCGGTCGTCATCCTTTGAACGGTCGTCAGACTTGGGCGGTGGACGTTGCTGCGGCTGCGGTGATGGCGCTGCCCTTGATTGCGGCTGCTGCGATGGCGCGGCGCGCGGCTGCGGCGGGCTGGGCGGCGGCTCGGCGGAACGTTGCGGGTGTACCGCGTTGTTTTGCGGGCGCTGTATTTGCGGCGGTTGCTGCTGCGGCTGCGGGCGCTGCGCTTGCGGTGGTTGCGGCCTCTGCTGAGGAGGGGGCTGAAAACGCGGCGCTGGCTCGCGCTGCAAGCGGTTTTGGTTCTGGCCGATGTTGGCTGGCGGCGTTGCGGAGCGGACTGCTGGAGCGGCGTTGCCGGGGGCCGTGGGTGGAGCAGACGTGCCGGACGCTGGAGCGCCGGAAGGTGTGCGGCGGCCATTGGCAGGACCGGGCTGGGGCGCTGCTGCCGGGCGGTTGCCACCCATCATGGGGCTGGAGACAGCGCTGGGAGCCTGGCTGCGTGGTGCGGGGCCGCGCGGCGCGCCGGGCCGAGGCAAAGGCGCCGCTGCTGGCTTGGCGGATGCTGGCGGGGCCGTGTTGGCGCGCGGCTGCGGGGCGACCATTTGGGCGTTGTTCAGCGCGCCGGGCGGCAGGCGATTGCCGTCGGTGAAGCGGGGGGCTTTGCCGCGCGCGCTCTGGTTGCCCAAGCCGCCGGACGGCGCGGCGCTGATGGCGCCGGGCAGGCGCTGGTAGCGGTAGCCGTTGCTGGACGGCGGGCGGTTGTCGCCCCGGTTCAGACGGCCGAGGTAGTTGCTGCTGGCGCGGTAGCCGGGTTGCCAGTATTCGCCGGGCGCCAGCGGGAACCAGGCCGCCGCCGGCAGGCCGACGCCGACCGAAAGGCCCCATTGCGCGCCGCCGCTGTTGCCGCCGCCGACAAAGCCCACCAGCGCGGGCGCGTACACGGGCCGGCGCGCCACCGGGCCGGGTACCCAGGCCCAGCGCGGGCCGATTTGCGCCCAGCGGCCATAGTGAAATGGCGCAAAGCCCCAGGGAGCGGCGTCCACCCAGGTCCAGCCCCAGGGTTCGACCCAGGTCCAGTTGCCGTCGCGATAGGGCGCCCAATCGTCCGCCGCCGCCGTGGGGTACCAGACGGGGCCGTAGGTAGGGTCTTGGTCCCATTGGCCGTAGCTGTCGAGCATCTGGTAGCCGGGCATGTCGCGCGAGACGTAGTTGGCCGAGACGGACTGGTCTTCCTGTGCGTCGCGCGCGGCGGCCCACTGGTCGAGTGTGTCGGGAAGGTCCACCGGGCCGCGCCGTACCATGGCCAGCGTGCGACCGCTGAACGTGGCTTGCTGGCCGTCGATAACGGGCACGGACTGGCCGGCTTCGCCATACACGGTGGCGGCGCCGGCGCGCACGGCCACGCGGGTGGCGCCCGCGCCGGGATCGACATCGACGCGGTATTCGCCCGGCTGGTTGGCAACCACGGCCAGTTGAGGGGTGTCGATTTCGACCCGCTCGCCGGGTTGCAGATCGCGCACCCGCACCGACAGCGCGCCTTCGGTCAGCGCGACCTGGGCGGTAGCGTCGTCCAGCAGGGTCACGTCGAGGCTGGTCTTGCCGTACAGGCGCAGCACCGTCCAGCCGCCGTGCAGTTCGGTGCGCGAGCCGGGGTCGGTGGCGATAGCGGTGCCGGTGGTGACGGGCCAGTTCAGCGCGGCCTGGGCCCAGTCGCTTTCGCCCGGCGAGGCGATCCAGGCGCCGCCGTCCTGCGCGCTGATGTAGGCCACGCGGCCCGGCGGATCAAAGGACTGTTGCTGTGGTGGTGGTTGCTGCTGCGGTAGCTGCGCGCAGCCGAACAGCGGCACAGCCGCCAGCAACGCGCTGCCCAGCAGGCGGCGCCAGAAGAACGAAGAGATGGTGGTGGTCATGACTTTTGAATGTGCGCGTGGAAAAAAACCAAGGCGCCCGATGACTGGGCATCGTCATTCTTTAACGCATGGGTGTCAAATTCGGTTCGCGCCGGCAAGGAAACGTAAAGTTGCCCAGCCGGGAAAGGGCGTATCAACTCGCCAGCGCGGCCTTGACGGCGGCGGACACCAGGCCCATGTCGGCCTTGCCGGCCAGGCGCTGCCTGGCCGCACCCATCACTTTGCCCATGTCGCCGGGGCCTGGGGCCTTGCCCGTTTCGGCGCCCAGCCCGGCCACGATGGCCTGAATCTCGGCGGCGATTTCGTCCGCCGACAGGCGCGCTGGCAGATAGGCTTGCAGTACCGTCATCTCGGCGCTTTCATGATCGACCAGGTCCTGGCGGCCAGCCTTGGCGAAGGCGTCGATGCTATCCTTGCGCTGCTTGACGAGCTTGTCCAGAATGCCGACGATGGCCGCGTCGTCCAGCGTCACGCGCTCATCGACTTCCTTTTGCTTGATGGCCGCCTGCAGCAGGCGGATGGCGCCCAAGCGAGCAGTGTCCCTGGCGCGCATGGCGCTCTTCATGTCTTCGGTGATGCGGTCTTTCAGACTCATGGCGTGGTCTCTTTCCTGGCGAAAAACAGAAAAGGCCCGCTGAGCGTACCCGGCGAGCCTTCCAAAACTTCCAACAAGCGTGCGTGACTATCTATCAGTACAACTTCTTGGGCAGTTGCATACTGCGCACGCGCCTGTGGTGGCGCTTGACGGCGGCGGCCTTCTTGCGCTTGCGCTCGGCGGTGGGCTTTTCGTAGAACTCGCGGGCGCGCAGTTCGGTCAGCAGGCCCAGCTTCTCGATGGTGCGCTTGAAGCGGCGCAGCGCCACGTCAAACGGTTCGTTCTCTTTTACGCGGATGGTGGTCATTCAAAAACCGTGATTTGAGTGTGCGGCCAGAGGGCGGGAAGGAAGATCGGACCTTCGCGCCATGCGCCGCGGGAGCGCCCCGCTCGTGTATCTGGTATTTGGCCGGCGGGGCTGACGGCCAGCAAAGTTCGCTATTTTAAGCGATTTCGGCGGCAGCGCAATCCACGGGCTGGTCCGCGCCTGGAACTGGCGGCAGGCAACAGGCAGCAAGCCGCGCTGGCTGGATGATTGCTATACTGACCCTCCTTCAGCGCCGATTTGCCTCTGCTTGCGGGCGCTCAACAAGTACTGCTAAATCCGAGCAACCCGGTTGCGTGATTTGGCGTACCGGGTTTTTTTGTTGCCATGCCGTTCGTTGCCACGCCACAGACCATGCACTTCGAGGCGCCGCTGCCGCTGCAAAGCGGCGCGTCGATCCGCGCCTACGGCCTGGCTCACGAAACCTACGGCCAGCTCAACGCCGCGCGCGACAACGCCGTGCTGATCTGCCACGCGCTCAACGCCTCGCACCACGTGGCGGGCGTGTATGCGGGGCAGGACCGCAGCGAAGGCTGGTGGGACAACATGGTCGGCCCCGGCAAGCCGGTGGACACGGAGCGGTTTTTCGTCATCGGCGTCAACAACCTCGGCTCGTGCTT
>JGI24705J35276_12237215_pt1 | contig 10194 bp, 8 predicted proteins | sample TergutNt197P4_FD_35276 | JGI IMG/M metagenome (IMG submission 35276)
TCTTTTACCTCTTCATAAGCGGCTTTACATTCGTCGACCAAGTCTTTGACTTCGTCCAAAGCTTCATTGACTGCTTTGATTGCTTCCTGTACATTGTCTAAAATAGTGTCTTTCACACTTTTTACGGTGTCTTTGGCATCGTTAACCAAATCCTTAGCCTGATCTAAAGTGTTTTTGAGTGTATCCAGTGCAAGATTTAAATTATCTATTGCTGAAGTTTTCAAATCACTTAGTCCTTGTTTTGCTGCATCCATAGCGGATCCTAATTCTCCGGCTGCGCCTTTTATGGCGTCAAGACCACCTGCCATGGTGCTTTTGCCATGCTCAACAGCTTCGCCGACAATATCAGATGGTTTCAAATTTACAAATTTACCTTTTACACTCATATTATTAAAATTTAATTGTTTATATATGCAAAATTAATAAAAAAACTATATCAGTAAGTCACATCAAACTTTTTAAAAAATTTTCCATCTACGATCGGATTAAAACTATATCCCGACGAGCGTATTTCAAAATGCAGGTGAGGGCCGCTCGAAGCTCCTGTATTTCCTCCTATTCCGATAGGTTCGCCTGTCATCACTTTTTGACCGTTACGTACCAGGCTTTTGTCGAGATGTCCGTAAAGTGTTTCACTCATATTGTAGTTACGTACTACTACGACATTGCCATAACCCTCCGGTTGATAGGCTGTGATCCGCACTTCACCGCAAAACGAACTGTAAATCGTATCGCCGATGCTCAATCCGAAATCAATTCCCTGATGTACTTTGCCTGTTCTTATCTCGCTGTATTTGGAGGTGATGCGTAATGGTATTTTAAGTGGGGCGCTGACGCTGTCGATCGCCGGCTGGAACGAGAAGGTATTGACTTCGCGTATCTGGGTAAGCAAGTCGAAGCCGATACGTACATCGCTAAAGTCGTCATAAAAATCGCGTGGACGTTCGATACAGGAATAGACCGTTTTTTCTTCTGTTTCTTCAAAAATCACTGACTCAGGAGCATACAAAAATTCATAACATTCAATCAGCAAGCTGATGATGTCTTTTTTCTCCTGAGAAGTTGCCGGCTGAAATAGCAAAATACACAGTCCTGTAATATATAAAATCCTGTTTTTCAACTACGTTTGATGCTTTATGTTTACATTAACTGATGTTTATTGATACTTGATATTTACTACAATCGGAAGACTGAAGAGCGAACGCACTTTTATTTTTTGCCGTAATAGTTTTTCGTGCAGGAATTTTTCCGACGGGTCGGAAGTATCATCCTCTCTCAATCTAATAAAAATATCTATCTTTTTCCCGGTATTCTGAACGGTTACATCTTCAATTTTACTTCTCAACTCGCGGTAACAAAACGCTTTCAAGTCGCTGCAAGTGATTAATTTATCTTTGGTGAGAAGATTATAACGAGCCAAGCGGTTCAACAATTCTTCGTTGAATTCTTCCTCTCGTCCGCCGGATGTATCCATCAAAAGTGTGGTGTTAGCTTTGTCTAAAAAATCGGACGCCCCTACCGCTTTTTCACCTTCTTTGATATTGTTGGCTAATTCACAGTTGGTTGTCAGATAATCAATGGTTATGTTACTATAGTTAAATCTGAGATTCTTGTTTAATTTCAGGATGGCATATACGCCCGAATAGTTCTTGTTTTCATTGCGCATCATGACCGGCCATATTTCCCTGAAATCTTTATATAAATTCTCTAATTTATCTCCTTTTTTCAAATCTTCGATATCTTTAAACGCATAATAATCGGAAATAAAACGGTTAAATAAATCGTTAATCTGAAAGAGAAGCTCTTCCTGATTGTAGCGTTCGATCCCAAAATGCCGGATAAAGAAGTCGTTTTCATTCTTTTCGGTATTTTCATTGGAAAGGAGGTTCAGAAATACATTTTTATCAACCGACAGTTTCTGAATAGGTTCGTTATTGTTCAGTATGACAGAGTGTTTCTGCACATTGACAATGGGAATACAGTTTATTCTTATCGAACGATTCAGAAAGTATTGAAGTTCCAACCGCGTTTTAAAATGAATATTAAAAACCGGTGAAGTACTTGTGTTTTTTATTTTATTTGAGTTATACGAACCGATATAACATATATTGATCTGTTTTCTAAGAAAAAATTCTAGCCAGTAATCATAGTTTCCGTATTGGAGTTGATTGTCTTCGCTCAAGAGGAAATGATGCTGAAACCAGTCTGTAAATGGCAGGTTATCGCAGTCGTCAGGCTTAATTACCGGTAAAAGTTGGTTGTTGAATGAAATTTCGATATCGGGCACCATTTCCGAATCCTCAAAATAGAACGACATGCCTGAGAAATCTTCAATAATTTCATCTGACGACAGGGTCAATTGAATGATGTTTTTCTCTTCATCAGCCTTTTTTCCGGAAATGGTTGCATTGATAATGGTTGTATCGAATAGCGGGGTAAAGGGCATTTTATTTTTCCCGAATTCGAACACGCATTTTTCATCTACCAAATACGATGTCAATTGTTTGACGCTTGTGTCTTTATTTTTTCCCAGTCGCGTTTCTAAAACCGATAAGGCAGGAAAAGGTTTTATCAGATGATAGGGAATTAATTTATTGCGGAATTCGGATATTACTTTACCCTTAAAAGCTGTAATCTCCCGTGATATTGCATACGATTGATATGCTAATGCTGAAAAAAACAGTTTTATTACCGGGTCGTCTTCGATATTTAACAGGTCTCCTTTTTCTTCCCAATGTTCTATTGCTTCCTTAATCAATTGTCTGCGATGTTGTTCAAACGAATGTTCCATATCTTACCAAATATAAAATGTGATATTTTTCTCGTAATTTTTCTCTACAAAATCTTCTTCATACCTTCCGTTGATGTCTATTGACACTTTCTTGCTTTCCGCTTCGTATGAAATCATAACCCGAACGTTTTTCATCCTTGTTTCATAATCTTCGATCGCCATTTTGAGGTCGTAAGCGTAATTATTCTTATTGACACTGCTTCCCTGAATTTTTTTGGCATCCATCAAATCGCCTGGGTCGCTGTTCTGAAATTTTGTATTTTGGAAAACAAAACCAAAATAATAATCAGCTTTAAAACTTCCATTAGCCGAAAAGACGATTAACTCAATAAAATCATCAATAGATGTTTTTATGTTTTTTGGTTCGTTTTCTTTCGAAAAACGATTAGTCATCTTTACCGGAATCGTAAATCCATTCATGTCCTTTAAATTTTTGGCGTGAAATCTTCTTCTTCCTCAATTTCCACCTGGCTAACCATCAGTTTAATTTCCTGCAAGAAGGATAATAGCGATTTAAAAATGAGCGATACGTCGTTATGGCAGTAATTGTCAAGTGAGTCTGAATTGATAATCTTCCGGATGTCAGGGATAAAATATTGATAGGTCAGAATGATTTTTTTTATCAGACTGACCAATGCGATGGGTGGCGAGCTTGGTACAAACTCATTCAATTCATGGTGTAACAATGTAAGCGGGTACAGCAGTTTTCCGAATTGGTCTTTTTTAGCGTGAATGATTGTACGGATTTCGGAGAAGAGTGTCTTAACCGAATCGAATAGATTGAGTAATTTCGGATAGGAGTCAATTGAAATACAAGGCGGGATATAATCCGGGTCAATGGCTGGTGCCCGGCCGGTGCAGTCTAATTTGAGTATCGCTAATTCATCCGGCCCGATTTGCGCCAACTCCTTAATTGATAGCTCGTAAGCCGAATGAGCCTCCGGCGCTTCGTCATTATCCACCGGTTCAATCAATACCTGTTCAAACGGATTAACGTGCAAAACAAGGTAATAAGCGCTTGCTCTTGTATTTGGAACAGATACCTGTTTTTGAGGCAACGAAGCTAACATGTCTTTTTCGAATTGCACGATGAAGCCCGACTCTGTTGTACCGCAACAGGTTATTTGCTCAACATATACATCCCTGTAATCCAACCTCACCCGTATGGTGTGCGAAAGCGCACTATCAGCACAGAAAGGTATCAGTCCGAAATATTTACCGGCTATCAGCCTGCGAATCAGGCTATGCTGACAGCTTATATATTTATCTGCCTGTATGAATGTGTCAGGGGTAATCTCCTGTCCAATCCTCCAAAATATTTTATTAATCATAATTTTATATATTGTTTAAATTTATTCTCAATTCTTTACTCTTATCCCCCTTTGGAGGGGGTTGGGGGAGGTCTTTATTCTTAATTCATAATTGTGTATTATAGTCCAGCGTCAAATCTTTCCCAAACACAAACCGTTCTTTTTTGTCTTTTACTTTAAATTCATATCCCATATCTGCCGGTAAGAACCATTCATAGAAAAAATGTGCGAATGGGTCTATTTCCTTTTTAATAGACAAAAATTCTTCGTTTGTGAGCTTTTCAATATGAATCGTCGTTTTCACAATGTTGCGTTTTATACCTGTGGGACTTAGTTTTTCGGTAATTCGTACTTCCACATTGGCCGGAAAAAAGATGCTTTTAATAATATCCCGCCAAATTAATTTATTGCTTCTGATTTCAGAAGCAAGCGGTAACAGGGGGATTATACGTCTTATCAAGTTGTTCTTCACCTCGTTAAGCCCAAAAACGTTAAGCAGTTTGTCTATCCATATTTGGGTGCGGTTTTCGGAACATTCATTTAGTTTCTGTTCCAAATCGAACTTCAGGCCGAAATATGTTTTATCAAACGGATAAAAAAATGAAAGGATTATTTGCTTTTCGCGGATGATTTGTTCTTCGAGCGCTTTGAATTTTTCAACATTTTTTTCTTTTGCAGCCTTTCTTAAGTCATTTTCACGGAAAAAAAGGCCTTCAGGAAGGATATGGAACAAACTGTCGCGTGATAATTTGATATTCAACATCAATTTGTCCAGTATCTTTTCCTGATCCATATAAAAGATGTCATTATAGTAATTCCTGCTGAACACGCCTTGAAATTCCAGATTAATGCCATCAATTGACTCCATCAGGGATGTGAGGAATGCTTCGGCTTTGATCAGTTCAAGATTATGAGTTAAGTCTTTTATATCTTCATGAATAAGTGATGAAACGCTCATATATTTTTTTATCTTTGGAAAGTTCAACATAAAAAACGCCTTTTTCGGTCGAAACCTGTATGACGTCAAAATAAGGGATGCCGGTTTGTTTTAATGTAAAATACAGATATTGAAAGTTTTCATTGATATTTTCAAAACTGTTTTGATAAAAACCTTCATTTGCCTGAATGTCTCTCATCTCTTGTGACTGATTGATGTAAGCCGCAATTTTTGATTCTGGTTGCATAGGGGTAAAGTTCAGATTCATGATACGTGAACCAATTTTATCCACAAATTTGTTGTTTCTCAGATTAATCTCAACCGAATCAACGCCAAGGTGGCTTTTGATGATTTGTAAAGCCTGATGTAACTTGGTATCAGCGCTTAGTTCAGGAATTTCCACGACCGGATTCCAACACTCATGTGCCATACAATTCTTATCGAACGACGCAAAATCATAGATATCGAATGAAGGATGCAACCCTTCGTAGGCGAATAATTTTCCGGTGAGAGTAGAAAAAGTGCCGGCGTTATCGTCATCCTGATGGATGATTTTCATTGCTTCCTGCACTTGTATGGCGGCTATTATGGAAGCGCTGACCGGTGTTGTGGCTACCCTGCCAGCGCTTTCATTCATTTTAACGACGCCAGCACAGGAAATACGTTTGTCGAAATCCGCTTTTTCTTCGTCAGAAAGGTTACATTCATAGCAACTTTTTCCAGGCTGATATACGCTTGCCTGCCCTTCGAGGTCGCCAATAGCGCCGTCAATCCATATTTTCCCGGCACGGTAGCACAAACGATTCAGTAAAATCCGTGATTGAAGGCTGTCAAGACAGCCGATGATTACGTCCATCCGGCGGTATATGCCCAGTCCGACGCCGTTTTCAAGATTTTCGGCGATAGGAAGCACGTGAACAGCAGGATTTATTTCTCTGATTCTTTGCGCAGCTACAACAGCTTTATTCGATTTGTCGTACGCATCATCCGCCCTGAAGAGTACAGAGCGTGTCAGATTGCCACGCTCAACTATGTCGAAATCAACGATAACAATATTTCCGACACCGAAAAGTGCCAGATTTTTCAACACTTCATTGCCTAATGCTCCGGCTCCGGCGACTAAAACCTTAGCGTCGTTCACCCTTTGAGCTTTAAACCATGAAAGCATCGAAAAGACATTGTTTTTTGAATCGTTTTCTTTCATTTTTTGGTAGATTACATGAATGGATGCTGATTTATAATTTTCAATTATCGTTTTTTTAGTCCCTCTCTTTTGGAGGGTGCAGGGGGAGGCTTTAATTCTCTACATATTGAAATTCTGTATTCCCAATCTTGAATTTCACGCCATGTTTCAACAGATATTCTTCATTGTTTTTAGCATAAACCCCGTTAAATACTACGTCTTTTGAAAATATTTTTATGCAGGGCAGCCGGTTCTTCTTGTGATAGAACAGTTTGACTTGAATATCCTGTATTGACGGGTGATTATCCCATGTCATCTGGATGATGGCATCAGGCGAGCTGCCAATGCTGACTTCGTTACTTCCTCCGGCCACACTCATCCACTTGTGAATGGCTATTTTTTCCGGTTTGTCGCTTGTATATTTCAGGAAATATTTATACATAATTTTCCGCGCCGAAATAAAGGAAATACCGGCTCCGGCCCCGAAAATCATCAGCGCAAAGACTACAGCATAGATTCCCAGCAGGCCACCTGTCAATAAAATCAGGAAACACAGTAATCCTGAGATAATTACGCCTGGCAGTATTTGATTCAGCACTGTATTAGACCTGAAGAACAGTACAGCGCCGATGGAGACTCCCAATAACAACCACGGAAGCCAATCTATCATAATCACTGTAGGTGCAGCATTGGTAGCAATAATAATGATAGCGCAAACAAAGAATGTTACGAAAACAAACACTGCACCGGCAGTGCCTTTTAAGAGTAAGATGAGCATAGAATCTTTTTTCCGCTGCCTGTATTTGTTCAGGTGTGAAAACAACAGTACAAGCGTAAAGCCCAATAACATGCCGATCACGAAGAGCGCTCCGAGTTTCGGATAGAAAGCGGGTGCGTAGGGATTAGCCGCGGCGCCTTCAAATATTGAACACATCCATTGTGTCATCGGACTGAGAGGCGAAGGGAAGAAAAAGAGCAGGAGCTGGAAAACCAACCATGACGCTAAAGCGCCTGCCATGCCATACATAGCCCATTGGGTATAGTAGGGACGGTTATTAATGCTGAAAGGGCTACCTGTTTCGTACAGGAATTGTTTGCCATGCTTGCAGTACTTACCGTAATCGGTACATTTACAGCCGTTTTCAATCCAACAATGTTTGTGTACAGTATGATGGCATTTCGTCACGATTTCTTCCCCATCCCTGAGTTCGTTCTGACAATAGTGGCATTTGATAACCGTATCTTCATCAAAAGAATAGTTCCGTACATATTTGTTATCAAAATTTTCCATTTTAAACCGGACGAATGGAATGACCAACTGCATAATCACAAATCCTAAGCCAAGCAACACTAATCCGGCTAATAAACCGAATACGATGGGCAGAATGCGATTTCCCGTTCCTGTTGTGATCGGCGTCAACAGCGAACCAATTGCAAATTGGGCTTTTCCCGACATGTTTGTGCCGTTTTTAGTAATTTTTAGCCCGGTACTGTATTTCTGACCGTAATAAATTTTCCCTTTCGGATTAGTCACGACCAATTCATAATCAGGCTTGCTGTTGTCCGATACCCGGAGGTTATCTATAAAAGCAACCGGGTCGGCAAAATAGGAGCCTCCCCTGACATCGGCATTGCGGATATCCACACACAGGTATGATAGCGTAAAATCAACATCGTCATTACGTTCACCATAGCGGAGGGCATGTATTTCGACATGTTGTATATTGGTTGGGTCGTCGTCTAACTGCTGCACTGCATCACTGAATTTCTGTATGTTATCCGCTGTCCGGAAGTTATTGGCGTCAACGCGTCCGTCGGTCAGAATCAGCAAGATTTTTTTGATATTACTGTCGCTGATTTTCGAAGCGAACTGGGCGTCGGTGGTATTGAGTGTTTTCGAACCGCATAGCTCCTGAAACTTCAGTAATGCAACATCAAAAATTATTTTATTATTTGTGGAAATGTTAAATTCATCCTCATATAATTCGAAACTTCCCGTTGTGATTCGTTTTGACTCTCCCAATTTGTCGTCGAAGAAAGAGATATAAGCTGTATTGGCCGGAAGGTTATCAACAATATATTGAACGGCTCTTTTTATGTCCGACATATCTTCGTTGTGGATACTTCGGTCAACCACCAGCGAAACGACAATGTTTGCCGGAACCGTTCCGCCCGACGACGGCAACCTTCGTATTCCTTCGACTGTGAAAGGAGTGTCGCTCGATACCACTTCGATTTCGTCCGGCTTGATGTCGCCTATCAACTCCTTATTACCGGTGCGTATATTCATTATGTTAAACCGGTGATAGAGGCTGTCGGCTGTCGGCGAATGAGCAGTTTCTATGAAATTAACACGATGAACAGTTGATTCATTTGTGTTGATAACAATATCTTGCGAACAGGCAACTAAGAAAAGGGATAGGAGAATTGACAATTGACAATTAATAATTGACAATTGATGACCTCCCCCTTGCCCCCTCCGGAGGGGGATAAAAGATTTTTTTATTGTTCTATTCATCACTTCTTTCGTTGATGCAATTTTACCTATTTTTCTCATAATTAATCAGTTTATTCATTTTAGCCAGTCGTTTAAATCTCGGCTAAATCATTAATATCTATATTTTCAAATTCGTCATCAGGTTGTTTTTGCTTTTTCTTTCGTTGAGATTTAGCTTTTGCTTTTTCTGTAGCCTTTTTCTTGGCTTCTGTTTTTGCTTTGCTGATTTGCTGGTTTATTTTACTTTTTACCATAGATGTCAGTTTCTTGCCGAGTTTCATAAATATTTTCAGGAAAATCACTCCTCCGATACCAATGCCCAAGCTCAGCAACATATTGTTTTTCAAAAAATCCAATATGCCATTTAAAGGATTCTGTTGTTGTTTCAATTCGCCTATCTTTTTGACAGTAAGCGTATGAGCCACTCTGAACTTTGAAAATTTTTCGTGAATGGATTCTTCGGTCAGTAAAATGTCGGAATAGCCGTTTTCCCAGTAATCTACCCTGTTTTTCAATTCATTGGCGATAGTAGAAAGCGAATCTATGGTTGATTCACTTACTTTCGTTTTTTTCTCTTCCAGCAGTGCATTTACATCTCCCTGAAACAGCGTTATTTCCCGATATCTTTCTGTAATAAAAGCATTGAGTAAGGCAATGCGTTGTCCCCTGTCGGTTGCATCGCCGTTTTCCATATCGCCTTCATTTTGTTCTTCGAGTAATTTGGCTGCGGCAGCAGCAGCTTCGGGCGTAATTTTTTCGGTCAGACTGATGACATCCCCTCCCTGTGCGCCACCTCCTCCTCCGGTTCGTCGTACCTGAGTGTTGCCTGCAGCAGAAAGGTCGGGTATTTCAAACTCGATTCTTACTTTGGCTTCATTGTCAATGGTGATGCGTTTTTTGTCGGATGTAGCCGTATAGAACACGAGGCGCAACGTCACTTTTTCACCTGGCGACGCATTAAGGTAAAATGACAGTTGCGACTGTTTTCGCAGTTCATCCCACTCCTTGAGGGTAAAACGTATGCCGTTTTCGCAGAAAGGCGAAAAGTCGGTAAATCCTTTCACTTCGACCGGATAGTCTTTGTTTTTCAGGTCTTTTTTGAATTGATTGACGTTCGTTTTATTATTAAAAATCCACAAGGTTGTTTCTGTACGCGTTTCAATGATTTTGCCTGTCAGACTTCCGATAATAAGGACCCATTCATTATTTGACGACGTAGCGTTTTTAGGCGCAATGCTTAGCAAGACTTCGCCGATGGCATTGCCGTTTTTTGTACTGTAGAATGTTTCTTTTTTAGAGAAAAAAGGTTCCTGATATGCCTGACCGAACCCAGCTTCGACAAAACAAAGCAGGAACAGTAGAGGTAATATGATTTTTGACTTAAACATTTGGTTAGTTACGAGTTACGAGTTACAATTCTTTCCCTCTTTGAAAGAGGCAGGGGAATGTGTCAATTTTAAATTTTAAATTTTAAAT
>JGI24705J35276_12237212_pt1 | contig 10192 bp, 8 predicted proteins | sample TergutNt197P4_FD_35276 | JGI IMG/M metagenome (IMG submission 35276)
GAGCTTCGCTCGTCTCCGCCCCGCAAGCGGGAGAGGGGGCGCAGCGTGTGATTTTTCGGGCAGCGGCGGCGAATGAAAGCGACAACCGCGTTCTCGGTTCTCGTTCTTGGCCTCTGGCACGGTAATACATGCCTTCAGTGCCCCTCACTCAATGACCGCGCCTGCCTGGGCGTTGCTGACGATGATGGTGTCGACCTGGGTCGAGGTCGGCTCGACATCGAGCACCCACGACCGGGTCACGCGCTCGCTCGCCGACAGGTAGATATCGACCTCGATGATCCAGATCGGCTGCCCGGTGCCCGGCCGGCTGTAGCGCCACACCTTGCCGAACACCTCGACGCCCGCGCGGTTCGGCACCTTGAACGGCGATTCGACCACCTCGCACTCAATGCCGTTTTTCCGCAGCATGTCGCGCAGCGTGTCGCCTTCGGTTTGTTCGAATTTCAGGATTCGCAGCATCGGCCGGCCTTTCGGCCGAAAGCCTATGCCAGCAAGCCAGATCTCCGCAATCCGGTTGAGTTTTGCCCGCCAACCGGGGGCTATTTTGCTGGTATTATTCAGCCGTCAGTTGCGAGAATCCCTTCAGTGTGTTGCGAGGATGCCGCGATAGAGGGCGGCATAGTCGCCAGCTCGATTGCGCCAGGAGACGTCGGTTGACATGCCGCTTGCCTGCAATCTTCGCCAGGCGGATTTGTTGCGGTATGTGAGGTTGGCCCTGCGAAGGGCGTCGGCGAGATTTTCAGATGTGACCGGTCCAAACTTGATGCCGGTCGCGGCGTGGCCGGAAATGTCGGCATCGTCGATGTCGACCACCGTATCCTCCAGGCCGCCGACCCGCGCAACGATCGGGACTGCACCATATCTTAGCGCACAAAGCTGGGTCAGGCCGCATGGCTCAAATCGTGACGGCACTGCGAGTAAATCAGAGCCTGCTTGAATGAGGTGGGCGAGGACTTCGTCATAGCCGATCACCACCGAGATGCGTCCCGGGTTTGCTCGTGCGGCTGCTTGATAGCCATCCTGCAGGTCGGCATCGCCACTGCCGAGCATTGCCAGTTGCATGCCCTCGCCGAGAATCGTTGGAACGTTCTCAAGCAGGAGATCGAGGCCCTTCTGCCAGGACAGTCGGCTGATGACACCGAGCAGCGGCGCGTTGGGCGATGGATCAAGCTTGAACCGGCGCTGCAGAGCCGTCTTATTTACGGCGCGAAACGGCAGGCTGTCTGTGTTGAAACGATAGGCGATGTGCGGGTCAGTTGCCGGATTCCAGACGGAGATGTCGATGCCATTGATGATGCCGCTCAAGACGGTCGATCGTTCGCGCAGCAACCCGCCGAGGCCCATGCCGCCCTCGTCGCTCTGAATCTCTCCCGCATAGGTGGATGACACCGTCGTGATGCGGTCGGCGAATTGAACGCCCGCCTTCAGGAAACTGATCTTACCATAGTATTCGACGCCGTGGATACCGAGGGACTCCCGCGGCAGGCCGAACGTCGCAAGCATCTCGAACGGAAACTGGCCCTGATAGGCCATGTTGTGAATAGTCATTACGGTGCCTGGCCGGCGCTGGTTGGCATAATGCAGATAGGCGGGCGCAAGTCCGGCTTGCCAGTCATGGGCGTGGACGATGTCGGGCACGAAGGCGGGAACGGCTCCCAGGCCGATGTCGGCGGCCATTCGCGACAGCGCGGCAAAGCGCAGGCCGTTGTCCGGCCAATCCTTGCCGTCCGGCGTGACATAGGGATTGCCGGGCCGATCAAACAGATGCGGCGCATCCAGCGCGAATACATCGAGCTCGCCACGCGTGCCGGCGAGCAGGCGAGCAGGCCCACCGAAGAAGTTCGGCAGTTGCAAGACAACGTTCGCTCCCGCAAGCGTCTTGATGACGCCAGGATATCCCGGCACCAATGTGTGTGTTTCGACGTCATGCGCTTTCAGCGCGGCCGGCAGAGCTCCGGCAACGTCGGCGAGGCCGCCAGTCTTGATGATCGGATAGACTTCAGAGGCAACGGCAAGGACACGGGTGGACATCATGTATTGAGCCTGTCGATCATCTGCTGCGTGACGAGGGAGATGCCTTGCGCCGTTGTTCTAAATCGCGTCGCATCCAAGTCCGGATCTTCTCCGATCACGAGACCTTCGGGGATATCCACGCCACGGTCGATCACGACGTTTCTCAACCGCGCGTTGCGGCCGACATTCACATAGGGCAGGATCACAGCGTTCTCCACGGCGGAATAGGAATTGATGCGCACGCCGGTGAACAGTAGCGAGTGGCGCAGCGACGCTCCGGAGATGATGCATCCCCCCGAGACGAGAGAGCTGATCGCTTGTCCACGACGGCCATCTTCGTCATGCACGAATTTGGCGGGAGGCGTGATTTCCGCATATGTCCAGATTGGCCATGAGCGATCGAACAGGTCGAGTTCGGGCACCACATCGGTGAGATCGATATTGGCGGCCCAGTAGGCGTCAACCGTGCCGACGTCCCGCCAATAGGCGCCCGTTTCGGTGCCGGACCTGACGCAGGAGACCGAGAATTGGTGCGCGACCGCGCGACCGTGTTTCACGATGTAGGGGATGAGGTTCTTGCCGAAATCGTGGCTCGAGGTTGGGTCGCTGGCATCGCGTCTCAGCTCCTCATACAGGAATTTGGAGTCGAAGACATAAATGCCCATGCTGGCGAGGGACGTGTCTGGCTTGCCTGGCATCGGTGGCGGGTCGGCCGGCTTTTCGAGGAACGATTTGATCACGCCTTCTTCATCGATATCCATGATGCCGAAGCCGCTGGATTCGGAGCGGGGCATTTCGAGACAGCCGACCGTAACGTCGGCACCCTGCTCGACATGCTGCTTCAGCATCAGTTCGTAATCCATCTTGTAGATGTGATCGCCCGCGAGCAGCACGATGTATTTGGCGCCGTGCGATTCGAGGATGTCGAGGTTCTGATAGACGGCGTCGGCCGTGCCGAGATACCAGTCCGTCTCCGAAACGCGCTGACTGGCGGGAAGGATATCGAAACTCTCGTTGCGCTCGGGTTGGAAGAAATTCCAGCCCATCTGGAGATGCCGGATCAGGCTGTGTGCCTTGTATTGGGTGGCGACAGCAATGCGGCGAATGCCTGAGTTCACCGCATTGGACAGGGCAAAATCGATGATGCGGGACTTCCCGCCGAAATAGACGGCGGGCTTGGCGCGCCGGTCAGTCAGCTCCATGAGCCGGCTTCCTCGTCCGCCAGCCAGGACGAAAGCGAGGGCTTGACGTGCGAGTGGTTCAGTTCCGATGGTGCTCATGTTGTCCTCCAGCCCGAACTTTCTCTTGCCGGAGTCCGGCGAAAAGAACGTAACGGGGACGAATGCCAAGTCGTGAGTGCCAAGTCACGGGTTCAAAGTCACAAATGCAAAGTCGGAAAGCAGTCCTTTGGTTGCGGGACCCTGCTCTCTGAGGGGCATTGGACGCAGGCCGCTGCCCCAAAAACGCACAGATTTCATATCGATGCGCTCGGCTTCGCCTTCGTCGTCGTTCCACAATCGTGAGCGGGCAAAAGACAAAGAATCGCTTTCCAATTGTGGCCGAGAGTAGACTGTTCGCGCTTGATGCAAGTCAATCGAGGGGCGTATTATACCTGTTGTAAATTCTGCTTTGACCGGCAAGGGGAAACATCATCGCAGCGTGAAATTATTTTCCCAACAGAGGTGCAGACAAGACAAGCAGAGACAAACAGACAAGGAGTGACGAGATGGCTATCCGGAAAGCACTGGTTGCCTGCGTGCTGGCCCCCTTGATGGCTGGCCAGTTACAGGAGGTGGCGGCGGCGCCCATGCCGACCAATGTCGCAGTCATGAAAGCGGTGGTTCCCGACGGCACGATGCAAGTGGGCTGGCACGGCGGTTGGGGCTGGGGTTTGGGCGGAGGAGCCCTGGCGGGCGCCATCATCGGCGGCGCGATCGCGAGCGGTGCCGTTCATGGCAGCCCATACTACGGATATCCGGGCCCGTACTACGGCGGCTACTACGCTCCGACCTACTACGCTCCGCCTGTCGTCTATGATGCTCCGCCCGTCTATGATTACGGCCCCGGTCCATATTACGGCTATCACCCATATTATGGTCCCCGACCGTACTATCGGCCATATGCTCAACCCTACTACGAGCCCGGGCCAGGTTGGTAACCTCACCAGCCGCGAGTCGGAACGCGACATTTCGGGAGCGCCTTTGAAGGCAGGCTTGCCTCGAAGCAAGGTTTGGGGATGCCTATTGCAGCCGCGCGTCGCGGCAGGCGTCGCGCGTCACGTTCGACTATGTGCTGCGTTAGCCGCTCTGACTCTGATCGTTCTTACGTTCTCGGGCGCTTCCCAGCTGAACGTTCATCCCGAATAGCGAGCCGGTGGCGTCTCTTCTGGTCTGATCCCGCGCGTTGATCTTTCGACCCGCCGTGGTGAGAAGCGTATTCTCTGCCGTCGATCGGTGTGACATGCGATGGATCCCTGTCGAGATACGGTCGCCCGACGCCAAACTCCTTTCCATGTGCGTCGATCCATTTCCACAAAATCTCGCTCGAAGCCCAGCGCTCATCCCGTGTCTCGCCTTTAACGCTCACGACGTCGGCCGCGAGCCCGTGTCCATAGCCGCCGCGGAGGCTGCCGCCGTGATACGACCGGTTGGCCGCAGCCTTGAGGCCGCTTGCGATTGACTGGCGATAGTCATCGCGGAACGCGCTTGTTATCCCAGGCGCGAGCCCTGCCTCCGCCGCCGCACGAAGCGCATGAAAGAGCTTCATTCTGAAGTCACGGTCCATGCCTCCAATGACGTAGTCCATCATCGGCATGCCGGCTTTTTCCGCAGCCTTCGAATCCTTCCACGCGAACTCCTCGTCGACGAGTTTGACGAAATCCCTCGTGACGGTCACCGTCTTGCCCCTTCTCCTGACCTTTACTTTTCTCCAGTCATGCTGTTTGACCGTGTCTTCCTTGGGCGTCCGTTCATAGAGCGCCCACAGGTATTGATTGACACAGGACTCCTCGTGGCACTGGTCGACGGCCTGCGTGTCGATGGCTGTGATGGGAGGCGCGGCCTCCATCGGCGTGTTCGCAGTATTCGACAGTGTGGTGGGAGGCGTGGTCCCCATCGGCGTGTTCGCAGTATTCGACAGTGTGGTGGGAGGCGTGGTCCCCATCGGCGTGTTCGCAGTATTCGACAGTGTGATGGGAGGCGCGGTCCCCATCGGCGTGTTCGCAGTATTCGACAGTGTGATGGGAGGCGCAGTCCCCATTGGCCTGTTCGCGGTATTCGACAGCACGGCCGGTGCGCCGGGCGGCATCTGTAATGCTTCAGTCAGCGCCGCCTCGACAGTCGATTTCGACTGAACCGAAGCCCCCACCGTTTTGCTCACGATGGTTGTCTGTGATGTGTCAGTCCTCGCTGCATCGAGGGCGACGGATGGAATGCGGCGGTCAATCATTGGTTGCGCGCCGGTGTTCTCGACGTCGGCAAGACCGAAGTCGGCAAGCCAAGCGACACCCCAACCGGCAAGAAATGCCGCGGGACACAACGTTACCATTGCTGTCGTAAATCGCCGCGAGTTCATGATCCCTGTCTCCAAGGGCTCAAGCGAGCCAGATGCCCAGCCTGCGACGCAGCTTGTCTTTTCGGATCATGATGTGGAGGCAAAATGGCGGAGGCGACGATTTGTCAACATTTTCGAAAGCTGTTGCCAGTATGCAACGCGCTCCGGTCAGGAACTTAAGGGGCTGGGGAATCGTTATGGCTGGTTATGGTCAGCCGCGGCATCGCATTTGAGGAGAGGTTGTCATGAAGGCGCTTATCTATAATGGTCCCGGGCGGAAGGGCGTGGAAGAAAGGTCCAAACCGGATATTTCCGCTCCGACCGACGCGATCGTGAAGCTGACGAAGACGACGATCTGCGGCACGGATCTTCACATTCTGAAAGGCGACGTTCCAACCTGTACGCCTGGCCGCATTCTCGGCCATGAGGGCGTCGGTGTCGTCGAGAAGGTTGGAAACGCGGTCAAGGCGTTCAAGCCCGGCGATCACGTCATCATCTCCTGTATTTCGTCCTGTGGGACCTGCGAATACTGTCGCCGCGGCATGTATTCCCATTGCGTGAACGGCGGATGGATCCTCGGCAACACGATCGACGGCACGCAGGCGGAGTATGTCCGCACGCCCTTCGCCGATACCAGCCTCTATCATGTGCCGCCCGGAGCTGCAGAAGATGCGCTGGTGATGCTCAGCGACATTCTTCCGACCGGGTTTGAATGCGGCGTGCTCAACGGCAAGGTTGAGCCGGGATCGACGGTAGCAATCGTCGGTGCGGGCCCGATCGGGTTGGCTGCGTTGCTGACGGCGCAATTCTACTCGCCAGCCGAAATCATCATGATTGATCTTGACGACAACCGGCTGGAGGTGTCTTCCCGCTTCGGCGCAACGACAACCATCAACAACAAGGATGGCAAGGCGGTGGAAAAGGTCATGAAGATGACCGGCGGCCGCGGCGTCGATACCGCCATCGAAGCCGTTGGCGTTCCCGCGACCTTCATCACTTGCGAAGACATCGTCGCGCCGGGTGGCGTCATTGCCAATATCGGCGTTCACGGCGCCAAGGTGGACCTGCATCTCGAACGTCTGTGGGCCCAGAATATCTCGATCACCACGCGGCTGGTCGACACCGTGACGACGCCGATGCTGCTCAAGACGCTTCAGTCGAACAAGGTCGACGCCAACAAGCTCATTACCCACCGGTTCAAGTTCGACAAGATCATGGATGCCTATGATACATTCAGTGACGCCGCCAAGACCCGCGCGCTGAAGGTCATCATCGAATTCTGAGACCCGAGCCATTCACAACCAGAGCGCGATGATTTCAGGATGAAATCATCGCGATTGTGGTTACTGATTGAGCCTTTTTGAGGCCGAATCATGCCGTTCGTTTGACGAACCCTACAATCAGCAGCAGGATCACCGCGCCAATTACGGAAGAGACGATGGCGCCCAGGAAGCCGCCGAGATTGAAAATGCCGATCATCGGCAGCAGCCAACCGGCTATCAGGCCGCCGACGATGCCAACAACGATATTTCCGAGCAGCCCGAAACCATAACCCTTCACGATCTGGCCGGCGAGCCAACCAGCAATCGCGCCCACGATCAACCAAACAATCAGGTTAGTGAGCATCGCTACCTCCATGTCAACGGCGAGTCGTCTGGCACTCGGTGTCTGGGGACTCGCCTATTGGGAGATTATCGCGCAGAGATCGGGTTGTCTGCGCCCAGATGCAAGTTTCGGCCTGAAATCTTTGGCAGATTGGGGTGGCACCCATCCATGCCGCCGCCCGCATCGGGCAGACGGCGGGTAGGGGATGCTGTGAGGCGAAGCTGAAGATGGCGAAAGTTTCACCTATGGCTGCGGAAGACCTATGATATCTCCCTGTTGCTCAACAATGGCGAGTATCGATATCGCCGTCGCGAAAGCGTGGTATTTTTTGGGGCAGTTACAGTCATGAAAGTTCGCGACCTCATGAGTTCACCCGTCGTGTCCGTCTCGCCGGACACACCTGTGTCGCATGTTGCATCCACCTTGTTGAAGCACCGCATCACTGGCGTACCAGTAGTAGACGCCGGCGGATCGCTTGTCGGAATGGTCAGCGACGGCGACTTGATTGGGCGTGACGACGCACAACGCCAGGCCCGTTGGGGTTGGTGGCTGGGACTCTTGGCCGGGGACGAGAACATTCATCCAGAGTGGCTCTCGCAGGCCGCCAATCGGATGGCCCGGGACATCATGTCGGCTCCAGTCATCACGATCAACGAAGACGCCCCAGCCGAAGAAGTCGCTCGGCTGATGACGGCGTATCATGTCAAGAGATTACCCGTCGCCCGGGCAGGTCGGATGTGCGGGATCGTGACGCGGACAGATCTGCAACGCGCTTTGGCTCAGGGGGCCCACGTCGCCGCCGGGCCGGAGGTCCACAAAGGCTTCCTGGAGAATATCTTTGCCGCGCTCGACCATGGCTTTGCGGGGCACACGACCAAGAGTGCAGACACGCAACCTGTGCCGACGCAGAATCGAGAGGATAAGGAGGCTCGATTCGACGCTACGGGTTTCCGGCAGCTCGTATCGAATTTCGAGCACAAGGAGACCCTCGGACGCGAGCACGCGCAGCAGGCCGCCGCGGAAGAGCGGCGGGCGCGGGTCACCGAATTGATCGACCGCCACATTACAGGTGAAGACTGGCGAACTCTAATACACAAAGCGCGGAAAGCCGCCGAGAATGGTGAAAAGGAGTTCTTGCTTTTGCGTTTTCCGAGCCAGTTATGCACCGACGGCGGACGCTCGATCAATGTCAGTGAAGCTGATTGGCCGAGCACTTTGCGGGGAGAAGCAGCCGAGATTTATTTGCGCTGGGAGAGGGATTTAAAACCGCGGGGATTTCACCTCTCGGCGATCATCCTCGATTTCCCCGACGGACTGCCGGGTGACGTCGGCCTGTATCTGCTCTGGGGATGATAGGCCTTTTTGTGCCTCAGTGGCTCCCTGATTGTCGGCGGATTTCTTCCAGAAGACCACGCATGGCATCGATCTCCTTGCCAAAGCCTGCCCAGTCACCTGATTTCAGCCGCTCCATCGCCTGATTGTAGTGATTGAGCGCGTCTTGCGCGCGGCCTGCTGCCGACGTTTCTGTTGGTGCTGCCGTTGCGGCACCCGGCGTCGCGGGCGCGGCCTCGCCATTCGCGAAGAGCGCCGCCAGCGCTTCGGCGAGCGTGTCCCTCATGACGACATGCTCGCCATAGGCAGCAATCACCCGCTTGAGTTCCGGCAGATGGCCTTGCTCGGCCCGCAGGTACAGTGGAGAGACGTAGAGGATCGAATTCTCGATCGGTATCACCAGCAGGTTTCCGCGGATCACCCGTGAGCCCATCTGGTTCCAGAGTGATATCTGCTGTGAGATCTCAGTGTTCTGATGAATCCTCGCCTCGATCTGGAATGGTCCGTAGACCAGCTTCTCCTTGGGAAATTCGTACACGATCAGCTTGCCGTAGTCGGGCGCATCGCAGCGTGCGGCAAGCCATGCGATCATGTTGTCGCGGCGGCTCGGCACCATCGGGATCATGATGAAGAATTCCGCGTGCGTTTCTCCGGGCAGCCGCATGATGATGTAGTAGGGGACCATCGACGTGGTGCCGTCCATTGAGGAGACGCCGTCGCCGGCCGGCTGGCGCGGGAATTGCCAGAGGTCCTCGCGGTTATAGAAAACGTCGGCAGCCTCCATGTGATAGGTCTGGAAAAGCTGCGCCTGGATCAGGAAGAGATCTTCGGGATAGCGAACATGCTTTTGCAGATCGGGCGGCATGGCCGCGAACGGCTTGAACAGAGTTGGGAAGATGCGCTGATAGGTTGCCGCAATCGGGTCGGCACTGTCCATCAGGTAGAAGTTGACGGTGCCGTTATAGGCGTCGATCACGATCTTCACCGAGTTGCGGATGTAGTTGAGGTTCAGGCGCGGTGTCGGCTGGGCGTAGGGGAAATAGTCGCTGGTTGTATAGGCGTCCTGTATCCAGAACATCCGGCCCTCGCTGATGACCAGATAGGGGTCCTGATCGAGGCGGAGGAACGGAGCGATCGCGCCGACACGCTCCTCGATGTTGCGCCGGATCATGATCCGGCTGCCATCGGTGATGTAGTCCGAAAGCAACAGGTTCACGTCGTCGAAATGGTAGGCGAAGAGCAGTCTTCGCGCCCAGTTCGACAGCGGGATGCCGCCAGCGCCGTCATAGAACGCGTAGACATTGTCTTTTCCTTTCGGATAATCGAAGTCCGGCGTCGTTGCCTTGACGATGACGTAGTCGTTGCTCTCTTTCCCGTAATAGATACGCGGCTCGTGGATTTCGGGGCCGCCATGGGCGACCGGAGGAATATCGCGCAGATAGAGAAGTGGAAGTCCTTCGCCGCTCTTCTGCGTCACCGGGCTCATCACCGCGCCATTGCCGTGGGTGAAAAGGATGTGGCGGTTGACCCAGGTTTGAGCCTTGGGTGGCAGCAGCGCGGAATTCAATTCGCGCGCGGACAGCATCACGCTCTGATAGGTGCCGCCAAGCCAGTAACGATCGACATCGAGATCCCGCAATCTGTAATAGGTGCGGATCTCCTGCAACTGGGCATAGGTGTCGGCCAGCGG
>JGI24705J35276_12237211_pt1 | contig 10188 bp, 3 predicted proteins | sample TergutNt197P4_FD_35276 | JGI IMG/M metagenome (IMG submission 35276)
GGATGGTCAAGGGGACGGGGGTGTTGACCAGTGTGGTCAACACCCCCGTCCACCATGACCACACTCTTCATTTTGTCGTTAAAAAAAAGGAGTAAGAAAATGCCTAAGAAGTATGTTTATTTTTTTGGCGGCGGAAAAGCCGACGGCAACGGAAGCATGAAGAATCTGCTAGGAGGCAAAGGCGCGAATCTTGCCGAAATGGCAGGACACAAAGATTTGAAACTTCCTGTTCCTCCGGGATTTACGATTACGACTGAAGTCTGCACATACTATTATGAACACGCAAAAAAATATCCCGCCGAACTTGAAAAACAGGTTGTTGCCGCAATGAAAAATGTTGAGAAAGTTATAGGCAAAAAATTCGGCGATGAAAATAACCCTCTTCTCGTTTCCGTGCGTTCCGGCGCAAGAAGTTCGATGCCGGGCATGATGGAAACCGTGCTTAATGTCGGTCTTACCACAAAAACAATTCCCGCTTTAATAGCGAAAACAAATAACGCAAGATTCGTATATGACGCGTATAGAAGACTTATAATGATGTATTCCGACGTTGTTATGGAAAAGGCCGCTGGCATAGAGCCTAAAGACGATATGGGAATACGCAAACAGCTTGAAAGAGTTATGGAAGCAATGAAGAAAGAAAGAGGCGTAAGTTTAGATACTGATCTCAATGCGGAAGATTTAAAAAAGCTTTGCGCTCAATTTAAAGATAAAGTAAAAGAAGTTTTAGGAAAAGCTTTCCCTGACGATCCTTACCAGCAGGTTTGGGGCGGAATAGGAGCTGTTTTTGCTTCATGGAACGGAAAAAGAGCTATTTCTTACAGAAAAATCGAAGGAATTCCCGATGAATGGGGAACTGCCGTCAACGTTCAGGCAATGGTTTTCGGAAATATGGGAAATACTTCGGCGACCGGCGTTGCTTTTACGAGAAACCCCGGTAACGGCGATTCAAGATTTTACGGCGAATATCTTGTAAACGCGCAAGGTGAAGACGTTGTCGCGGGTATTCGTACTCCAGCTCCGATTAACGATGCTTCGACAAGCGAAAATAATAAGAGTGAAAAAACTTTAGAGCAGGTTATGCCTAAAGATTATAAAGAGCTTTTTGCTATACAAAAGAAACTTGAAAAGCATTACAAAGATATGCAAGATATAGAGTTTACCATTGAAGAAGGCAAACTCTGGATGCTCCAGTGCCGTTCCGGAAAGAGAAACGGTCCGGCTGCCGTGAAAATGGCAGTAGATATGTTAAAAGAAAAACTGATAACAAAAGAAGAAGCGGTAATGAGAGTTTCTCCTTCCCAGCTTGACGAACTTCTTCATCCTATAATAGATCCTAAAGCGGAAAAAGCGGCGGCAGTTGTCGCGAAAGGCTTGCCGGCAGGTCCCGGCGGCGCGTCGGGCATGATAGTTTTTACTGCCGAAGACGCGGTAAAATGGTTTGAAGCGGGAAAAAAAGTAATACTTGTAAGAGAAGAAACAAATCCGGAAGACGTTGAAGGCATGAGAGCGGCTCAGGCAATTCTTACGTCCCGCGGCGGCATGACTTCGCACGCGGCTTTAGTTGCGCGCGGCTGGGGAAAATGCTGCATAGTAGGATGCGCTGCGCTTCATGTAGACGTAAACGCGAAAGTTATGAAAGTCGGCGATAAAACATATAAAGAAGGCGAGTGGCTTACGCTTAACGGAACAAAAGGAAACGTTTACGAAGGTAAGCTTGCAATGGTTGACGCTACGGAAAATCCGCTTCTTTTTGATTTCTTAAAAGTTTGCGATACGTTAAAAGTTTTGAAAGTCCGCACAAATGCAGACACCCCTGCCGACGCGAAAAAAGCAATAACATTCGGCGCTGAAGGAATAGGTTTATTCAGAACGGAACATATGTTCTACGGCGAAGATTCAGAAAAACCGTTGTTCGCGCTAAGAAAAATGATAATGTCCGACACAACTGAAGAAAGAAAAAAAGCGCTTAACGAACTTTTCCCTTTCTTTAAAGATTCTCTTAAAGGCACTATGGAAGCCATGGACGGATATGCGGTAACAGTAAGACTTCTTGATCCGCCTTTGCATGAATTTATACCCAGAGAAGAAAGCGCTCAGAAAGATGTCGCGGACAGCATCGGAATAAGCGTTGCCGAGTTCCAGAGAAGAGCGGCTCTTCTTCACGAAGTAAACCCGATGATGGGGCACAGAGGAGTGAGGCTTGGCGTAACTTATCCCGAAATAACGGAAATGCAGGTGAAAGCAATATTTGAAGCTGCCGCTGAACTTGTAAAAGCCGGCAAAAAAGTGTTTCCTGAAATAATGGTGCCGGTAACATGTTCTGTAAACGAAATTACGCATCAAAAAGCTATTGTCGATAAAGTATATAAAGAAGTTCTGGCGTCTAAAGGGCTCAAAAAAATCGCTTATTCTTTCGGCACAATGATAGAAATACCGAGAGCGGCTCTTCTTGCCGACCAGATGGCTGAAGTCGCCGAATTCTTCTCTTTCGGCACAAACGACCTTACCCAGATGAGTTTTGGTTTTTCAAGAGACGACATAGGCGGATTTCTCGGAGATTATCTTGACAAAAAGATACTTGCCGATGATCCTTTCCAGACTATAGACGTTGAAGGCGTAGGACAGCTTATAGCGTATGGAGTTGAACTCGGAAGAGATGTCCGTCCGGGAATGAAAATAGGCATATGCGGAGAGCACGGCGGAGAACCTAAATCGGTTGAATTCTGCCATAATGTGGGCATGTCGTATGTTTCATGCTCGCCGTTCAGGGTTCCGATAGCAAGGCTTGCCGCGGCTCAGGCTGCCGTAAAGCAACAAAAATCCGACATCGGAAAATCAAAGCCGAAATCAAAATCAAAAGCAAAGTCTAAATCAAAAAAGAAATAAGTTTTATCATACATCCAAAAGCCCCGGCCACGCTGCCGGGGCTTTTTTTATGCTTTTGCCTTTCTCTATTGTCTGCTGTTATAAAAATGCTATAATATCCGCATGAAAAAATATACCGCGGTACTGTTATCGCTTTTTTATATAGCTGCTCCGTCTTTTGCCCAGCGCATTAAGCCTGAACCTGAACCGCTAACGCTTAATGTGAGCGTTGAAAATACATTGTTTTCGCCGGTTGCGAAAGCAGCCGAAGGCGTGATTTTCAAAGTCGAAGTGAAAAATTTCAAAAAAACAAAACTGTGGTTTTTGACTATAAGAAACAGCGAAACTAATAAAAAAATAAGAGAGATAATCGCAAAAAAATCCGATGTTCCGCAAAGAGTTATATGGGACGGATTAACGTCCGACGGAGAAGTTGCGCCTGACGGTCTGCATTCTTTTAAATTTTTTGTTCTTACCGACGGCGGCAGCCTTGTTATTGAAAAAAATAACCTGATAATGATAGACTCTACTCCGCCGTTTGTTTCTCTTCAAAGCTCAAGTTATGTTTATTTCATAAAGCCAGGCGATAACGGAAGACTTGCAGGCAATATTGTGATTTATATTAGCGCCGGCGACGAAAACGGAATAGATTACTCAAAAAGTTATCTGGAAATTTTAAGCCACAATGACAAAAGGGTGAAGGGGTTCGCGTTTAAAGATAAAATTCCGGAATTTATAATTTGGGACGGCATTGACGAGGTATATAATCTGCCCATTCCCGTAGGCAATTATAGAATTAATTTTGTCGTTACCGATAAAGCGGGAAATGTTTCTCAGATAGACAGTGAAATATCAATAGCGCCGATGCCGAAAGAGCCGGAGCCTCCGAAAAAAGAAGTTGAAGTCAAACAGGAAGAAAGAGGTCTTGTTATAAACCTTTCAAGCAAAGTTTTATTCGACGTCGGAAAAAGCGCTTTAAAGCCTGAGGCGCAAGAAGCTCTTAATAAGGTTACCGCGATATTGAAGACTTATTCTAAAAATAAAGTTTTAATTGAAGGGCACACTGATTCAAGCGGCAATAAAGAAAAGAATATGCGGCTTTCTCTGGACAGGGCACAGTCTGTTTTTGAATTTTTTGTAAACAGCGGAATTGACGGAGCAAGAATGCAGGTTTTCGGGTTTGGTTCGGATAGGCCTGTGGCGCCTAATAATACGGAGAGAGGAAAAGAGCAAAACAGAAGGGTTGAAATAGTTATACTTAAAACGGAAGAGGAGCCCATGGCTCCGGTTAATGAGAAAAAAGAAACTTCTGGCGATGATATTGAGGCGGAGAATAAAGGGACAGTTCATGAGGAGACAATGTTCGCCGAAAACATTGAAATTGAGGATGAAAAAAATTCCGATACGGAAAAACTGGAATAACTATGAAAAATTTGTTCGTAATATTTTTTCTTGTAATTTTCTTTTTTAGCTTGGTTTTTGCCGCATATATAACCGCGTTTAGCTTGTATTTTTCTCAAAACAGGATTGTTAATGCCGCGAAACACTTGGCAAGAATGACATTTCAGAGAGACATCAAAGTTTCGGGAATTTCATTTTCTCCGTTCGGGCGGTTTAAGATGCGCTCGTTTTCAATGGCCGCAAAAGGTGGTTTTGAAAACGGCACATTAATAAGTATTAATAAAGTTTTTGCCAAGGTCAGACTTTCAAAACTTATGCGCAGAGAGCTTGTTGCCGATGAGTTTTCGGCGGACGGCATAAACATAAAACTTAATTATGAAAACCGCAGGAAGTTTGACTATGAAGCTTTTTTTACAAATGTTAAGTTTGTTGTTTTGCATGACGGACACAGAAGCGGACTTTTAAAAAGAATCGAAATAAATAATATAGTGATACAAAACGTGAACGTTGATTTGTCTCTCGACAGGGGAAATATCAAATTTAAAAATATTGTGCTGACATCGGATTTATTTGAAGGCGGCAATGATTTTAGCGGCAGCGTTTTATTTGATTTTGAATTTAAAAACAGGCAGTATCCCGCGAGTTTCAAATTTGCATATGACAGCATTTCTAAAAGAATTAATATATCGCAATTGCAATGCGAAGGATTTTTGCTGAGCGCTGACGGAGTCATTAATCTTTTGGAAAACGGTAGAGTTTCTTTGGAATTTAACGTAAGCGCCGGCGAAGATTTTTTTGTGAACGTCTTAAAAGAAATTACCGGAAATAATTATTTGAATAATGTAAATGTATCGTCGGAAATAATAGAGAATGTCAATGTGTCTTACATGAATGAAAATGACGCCGGTTAAATTTGCCGAAATAAAAATGCTTGACAAGTTGTTTGAATTGTGATATAAATGCCGGCAGATAAAAAATAGTTTCTTAAAAAAAGACTTGACATCGTTTTTGAAATGTGATATAAAACTGAAGTTCAAAAAAAGTTCTTTAAAAAAGCAGTTGACAAAAAATACTAAATGTATTATTATATTTGAGTTGTAAAAAAATGCTTGACAAAGTTTTAAAAGTTTTATCTAATAAGCAAGCTGCAAATTCAAAAAGCTCTTTAGTATTTGACAAAATAAAATAAATGAAGTAAAATCTTCCACAGCAGTTTCGGAAGTCCTAATAGTTCCAAGGGTTTTAAGACTCCGGAAGGAGCACCCTAACTAAATAATTATACAATCTATAAATAAGTCTTTGCTTAAAAAGAAAAGCAAAAAGCAAAGGCGGGAATATTTTTCTCTGTAAAAAGTGACACCGAAGGTGTCATCCCCGAATGTCTTAATCGGGGACCCATGTTAAGCATAAAATGTAAGAAGTCTTTACACTATATAATAGTAGAGTTCTTTGAAAACTAAATAACACGCAGACAAGCGCCTCATAAAAGAGGCAATCAAGTAATTTAAAGGGTCATTTGTAAATTCTAATGACAAAAATGAAGTCAACAAGTAATTAAGAGCTTAATAGCAAATCTCTATAATTTTTTATGGAGAGTTTGATCCTGGCTCAGAGTGAACGCTGGCGGCGTGCCTAACACATGCAAGTCGCGCGGGATTCTACAGAGTATCGTAGAGTCTAGCGGCAAACGGGTGAGTAACACGTGGGAAACCTCCCTTAAGATGGGGAATATCTCCGGGAAACCGGAGTCAATACCGCATAAGACCACAGATTGGCATCAATCAGGGGTCAAAGCAGTAATGCGTCTTAAGATGGTCCTGCGGCCTATCAGGTAGTTGGTGGGGTAACGGCCTACCAAGCCTATGACGGGTATCCGGCCTGAAAGGGTGAACGGACACACTGGAACTGAGACACGGTCCAGACTCCTACGGGAGGCAGCAGTGGGGAATTTTGGACAATGGGGGAAACCCTGATCCAGCGACGCCGCGTGGAGGACGAAGGCCTTCGGGTTGTAAACTCCTTTAGGTGGGGACGAAAAAAATGACGGTACCCACAGAATAAGCCACGGCTAACTACGTGCCAGCAGCCGCGGTAATACGTAGGTGGCGAGCGTTACTCGGAATTACTAGGCGTAAAGCGTATATAGGCGGTCGAATAAGTCCTCGGTGAAATTTTCCGGCTCAACCGGAAAGGGCACGAGGATACTGTTTGGCTTGAGTGTGGCAGGGGTAGACGGAATTCCTGGTGTAGCGGTGAAATGCGTAGATATCAGGAGGAACACCGATGGCGAAAGCAGTCTACTGGGCCAATACTGACGCTCAAGTACGAAAGTTAGGGTAGCAAACAGGATTAGATACCCTGGTAGTCCTAACCGTAAACGATGTTCACTAGATGTGGGAGGTATCGACCCCTTCCGCGTCGACGCTAACGCATTAAGTGAACCGCCTGGGGAGTACGGCCGCAAGGTTGAAACTCAAAGGAATTGACGGGGGCCCGCACAAGCGGTGGAGTATGTGGTTTAATTCGACGCAACGCGAAAAACCTTACCTGGGCTTGAACTGTTAGTGGTAGAAACCGGAAACGGCGACGACCCGCAAGGGAGCTAACAGAGGTGCTGCATGGCTGTCGTCAGCTCGTGTCGTGAGATGTTGGGTTAAGTCCCGCAACGAGCGCAACCCTTATCCCATGTTACCTGTAGCAATACAGGGTCTCTGAGGAAACTGCCATTGATAAAATGGAGGAAGGTGGGGACGACGTCAAGTCATCATGGCCTTTATGTCCAGGGCTACACACGTACTACAATGGTCGGTACAGAGGGCAGCGAGACCGCAAGGTGGAGCAAATCCCTAAAAACCGGCCTCAGTTCAGATTGTGGGCTGCAATTCGCCCACATGAAGTAGGAATCGCTAGTAATCGCAGATCAGCAGGCTGCGGTGAATACGTTCCCGGGCCTTGTACACACCGCCCGTCACACCACGAAAGTCAGTTATAACAGAAGTCGTTGAGCTAACCGCAAGGAGGCAGGCGCCTAAGTTATGGTTGGTGATTGGGGTGAAGTCGTAACAAGGTAGCCGTACGAGAACGTGCGGCTGGATCACCTCCTTTATAAGGAGTAAATACACGTCGGGCTTCGGTTCGGCGGGGTATTAACGGTCGATCCTTTGAATTACTACATTCGGGATTGTCCGATTTTGTGGGGCGTTTCTCTGTGTGTTATTTAGTCGACAAAAGCAGGTGACAAAAGCAGGTTGTAAATCTTCTCTTTTGTCATTGCGAGGAAGAAAACGAAGTTTTCTGACGTGGCAATCCACGTCTTAAATCCTCTCTTTTGTCGTTGCGAGGAGCGAAGCGACGTGGCAATCCATGTTTGCGTTTGCTCTTTTATATTTATGTTATGTAATGTAGCGCAGACTATATCTCGTGGGCATTAATAAAGAGTTCGTTACGGGCCTATAGCTCAGTTAGTCAGAGCGCACCCCTGATAAGGGTGAGGTCTGTGGTGCAACTCCACATAGGCCCACCAACCTTTGTTAGAAGCTTAGTAATGACCTTAATGACTTTAAAGTCCTTAAAGACCTTAAAGTCGCTGTCGGACTTTCAGGCTTCCAAAATAGCGTTGGTGTAACGGGGATATAGCTCAGCTGGGAGAGCGCCTGCTTTGCAAGCAGGAGGCCGTCGGTTCAATCCCGACTATCTCCATAAAAGGTTATTTCAGATTGCGATCTGATATACATATATATAAGTTAGTTCATTGACAACTTAATAAGGTAAACAAGCGTCTTCAAAAAGAAATTTTTGAAGCAAGAAGTAAAACTAGAAGCTCAGAAGCCCAGAGAGCTCAGAAGTCTGGTAAAAGCCTTTATGGCCGTTGCCGAACTTCCGAACCTCTGAACTTCCAAACTTCTAAATGATGTAAGTCATATTTAGCATCTCGAAAGAGGTGAGATTAGATAATGTGACCAAGCTACTAAGTGCATATGATGAATGCCTTGGCTAAGACTGTCGATGAAGGACGTGGTAAGCTGCGTTAAGCGTCGGGGAGGTGCAAACAACCTTTGATCCGGCGATTTCCGAATGGGGTAACCCTCCGTATAGTAATATACGGAATCCGAAAGGAAGGCAACCCAGGGAAGTGAAACATCTCAGTACCTGGAGGAAAAGAAATCAACCGAGTATACCGAAAGTAGTGGCGAGCGAAATCGGTGAAGCCTAAACCAATGTGTTTACACGTTGGGGTTGCAGGACCGCGTAAGTAGAGTTACCAATCAGAAAGCTAGTCGAACGGTTTGGAAAATCCGACCAAAGAAGGTGAAAGTCCTGTAAGCGAAAGTTTTCTGACTCGAAGCGGTATCCTAAGTACCATCGGACACGTGAAATCCGGTGGGAATCCGGGGGGACCACCCTCCAAGGCTAAATACAAGTCTTAGACCGATAGTGAACCAGTACCGTGAGGGAAAGGCGAAAAGAACCGCGGGAGCGGAGTGAAATAGAACCTGAAATCGTATGCATACAAGCAGTTCGAGGCCTATGACGGAAACGCAAGTGACCGTAACGGCTGAGATCGTGCCTGTTGAAGAATGATCCGGCGAGTTATTGGTAGGTGCAAGGTTAATTATTATGTTAACGCATATTAAGAAGCCGTAGCGAAAGCAAGTCTGAAAGGGCGATTAGTACCTATCATTAGACCCGAAGCCAAGTGATCTATGCCTGGACAGGGTGAAGTCTCTTTAACCGGAGACGGAGGCCCGAAGTGTCGAGCGTTGAAAAGCTCTTACATGAGCTGGGTATAGGGGTGAAAGGCCAATCTAACTTGGTGATAGCTGGTTCTCCTCGAAATAGTTTTAGGGCTAGCCTGTAGCGTTAAGTCAGAGAGGTAGAGCACTGGATAGTTTAGCGGGTGTAACCCACTTTGCGACATTAACCAAACTCCGAATTCTCTGATGTATTTCTACGGAGTCAGTACGTGTGGGATAAGCTTCACGTGCAAAAGGGAAACAGCCCAGACCATCAATTAAGGTCCCAAAGTATATGCTAAGTGGTAAAGGATGTGGATTTTCTTAGACAGCTAGGAGGTTGGCTTAGAAGCAGCCACCCTTTAAAGAGTGCGTAACAGCTCACTAGTCAAGTGAATCTGCGCCGAAGACACCCGGGGCTCAAGCATATCACCGAAATTATGGATTCTATAGCAATATAGAGTGGTAGAGGAGCGTTCCCATTACGCTGAAGGCATACCGTGAGGAGTGCTGGAGTTGTGGGAAGTGAGGATGTCGGAATAAGTAGCGATAAGATAGGTGAAAATCCTATCCGCCGAAAATCTAAGGTTTCCTTGAGTAAAGTTCGTCTGCTCAGGGTCAGTCGATCCTAAGCCGAGGGCGAAAGCCGTAGGCGATGGGTATCAGGTTAATATTCCTGAACTATGTAGATGCCCAAATGTGTTTGGTGCGCTTTTCAGTAGGTCATCATCCGATTGGAAGTGGATGTTGCCCCGCAAGGGGGAGGACGGCGGGTAACCGCTGGAACTGACTGTATGGGGAGCCAAGAAAAGCCAAACACCTATGGTGTTTATGTAAACGTACCGCAAACCGACACAGGTAGATGGGGTGAAAATCCTAAGGCGCGCGAGATAACTTTCGTTTAGGAACTCGGCATATTGGCCCCGTAACTTCGGGATAAGGGGTGCCTATGGCAACATAGGTCGCAGTGAAATGGCCCTCGTGACTGTTTAACAAAAACACAGGACTCTGCTGAAATCACAAGATGATGTATAGGGTCTGACGCCTGCCCGGTGCTGGAAGGTCAAGGGGAGGAGTTAGCGCAAGCGAAGCTCTGAACTTAAGCCCCAGTAAACGGCGGCCGTAACTATAACGGTCCTAAGGTAGCGAAATTCCTTGTCGGGTAAGTTCCGACCTGCACGAATGG
>JGI24705J35276_12237210_pt1 | contig 10185 bp, 9 predicted proteins | sample TergutNt197P4_FD_35276 | JGI IMG/M metagenome (IMG submission 35276)
TTTTCGGCTAACTGTCCTACGGCATTCGTATTAAGAGTAAACGGTTCGCCGTGCATGTTCATTCCTAACTGTTCCCCGCTGTTAAATGTAATAACGGGCGCTCTGTCCTTCTGTCGCTGTTCCATGCCGATGGGCGCAATGTAGTCCTGTGCAATGCTTCCCTCATAAATAAGCTGCTGCATGGTTCGGCGGACGTCCGTCTGCTTGCTTTCAATCATTCGTTGTACCTTTTTGATTACAACTTCGTTTAGTCCCTGTTGAATCGTTAGATTTTCCATACTTTTTTTGTTTTTTATTGTTTTTAAAAATTGATAAAATGTTTAGTGATTAATGATTAATAAGTAATTGTTTAAAAGAAAATGTGCCGGAGATTAATCCAGCACAAATTCATTTTCATAAACTTCGATTTCAAGTCCACTGCCAAGTATCCGGACGAGCCATTTGTAGCCGACCTGCCGGATCAGTTCAATGTTTCGATATCCCTTGTAGGGATGAACAAGGGTTGCTGAAATTCCAATTTCTTCCATGACATTTTGTTTTTTATTGTTTATAAATAAGATAAATCACTTGCAATACAGAGGCGCGTAATTGCCGGATATACGGGAAACAGACAGTAGCCGTCATACTGGTAAAGAAGGAAGTCCTGTTTCATGATAATCTCGTACAGGTTCAGTTTATTAATCAGCGTCCGAAGCGATCGTTCGCTGTTTAAGGGAAAAAGAAAAGTCCCCGAATCGTAAATCATCCAGATAAACGGTATTCCGGCATTTGAGATGATTACAAATTCCAAATCGTCTGCTATCAAATCAGGAAAATACAGCTCGGAAATAAGTGGCGCCGCTATCTTTTCCATCTTATTGAGGAGTTCTTCCTCAGTCATTCTTTTGACGATGCAATTTTCTGTTTGTTCCATTTTTTCCGGTTATTTGTTTACATCTTCCGGTAAATTATTCAAATATTCCGCTATCACATCACCGTGACAGGGCTGTGGTTTGCAGAAGCACCCCAGTCGCTTGCCTTTCAGTTCATGTACCCTGCGTTTAAATTCAGGATCTGTTTCCAAGCGTTTATAAAAATATTTCCTGTACCGCTCAATGGTTGCCCATCTCGACTCCCCTGCGCTCAAAGTAAACGGATTACCGAAATATCCGTCCTGTCCGCGTCCTGCTCTTCCAATATTCACATCGTAATCGGAATCACGAAGATTTACTGCTTTTGTTGTCATCCTGTTAATTTTTAAATGTAAATAATTAATTATTAATTTAATGTACCGTTTTTTTTATTATCCGGTACTGCTTTTCTTTTCAGGCGGGAAAAGGTACGTGTTTCGCCCGGGCAAGGTTTTTTGGGAAAATACAAGCTGAGCGAAGCGAAGTCTGGAGATTTTCCCAAAAACGGCGAAGCCGCCTGACCTTGACGGGGCGTAAAACACGTGGTTACCTTTGCCTGAAAAGAAAGGCGGTGCCGGATGAATGAATTTTTATTTGTTATGCTTTTAATTGCTTCAGATATTATCAGTCTGGCGGTACGAAATGCGACAGATTCAGTTGGTATAATGCTCTATAGGCAAAAGAACAGACACTTGCAAAGTAGTGAAAAGCGGGTATCTGTTCGAACAATGGTTTCATTATTAATTTTGATAGAAACCGGCAGTAATGCAATGCAAAGTAGCTGGCCATCGTTGAGAATGAAGGATTTTTAGGCGAGTGGCTGTGAGCTGCGCTGGGTTAAGAGCATTTAAAAAGATGTCGTCAAAGTAAGTATAAGTACAATTGAATGGTTCAAGCGATAATAATAACTTTTCAAAACAATATAAATAAGACCATCTGTATAAAATTGTCCTTTTTTCTCATTCTGAATCACTGAAGATTTGTAGATTATCAAAATAGTATAGCATACGATAAGCAGGTATTAATATCAATAAACAGGTATTGATACCTTGATAAATCTACGCGTCCTTTGCATTATTAATCATATAAATATTTGTGAGTTTTTATAATCTTCTATATGGAAAAGATTTATTTGTTTTTAGCACTTTGTTGTTGTTTACTACCAACACATATATCTACAGGTGAAATGACAGTAAATAATTGTTGTGAAACTGAAAGAGAAATTATTTTATGTGGTGACTTTCCTATAAATAAATCAAAGCCTCTAATAAAGCCTATTCAGGTTTTTATTAATGATCAATCAATTGAAATTGTTTTCAATGATACTTTGGGAATGATAAACGTCTCTATTGTTTATTCTGAAACAGAAACAGTCGTTTACCAAAATTCTGTAAATGTTTTTGCTAAACAGCGATTATTGATTGATATTACATTATTCGATCCGGGAGAACATACAATAAAGTTTGTCAATTCACAGAAAAAGTATTTATCAGGAGATTATATGATATAAAATCTTAGTTTAAAAAATGAAACGAATTATTAAACGAATTGTTATTGTAGCAGCAATTTTAATATCAGTTATTTTATTTACAGAATTATTTCTTAGATGCACTTGCAAACGCAAATTATCACGGTGGAATGCAATGGTTTATGTACCTGATTCAATACTTGGGTATCGATACTACCCAGACACAACATTCATTATTTCTAATGTTGCTTTTACAAATTCATGTACAACAAACTCTCTTGGATTTCCTGGTGATGAATTTTCTCCCAAAAAGAAAGAAGGTGTTTTCAGAATTTTGGTTATTGGCGCATCTGATGATACAGGTTTTAATTCCAATGGTTCATATAATTATGTCCAAAGACTTAATAAAATGTTTCATGACCGCAATTATCCAGTTGAAATTATTAATTGTTCAACAGATGGGAGCGATAGAATTGTACGTGATATCGAATTTATCAAAAAAGAAGGGATACTTTATGAACCAGATTTAGTCTTGCTAAGAAATCAATTACCGTTCAAAGATGTCTTTCGTTATCGTGTCACGTACAAAGGGAATATTATTACTTCTCCGGGTCTATCCGGCATTGAGCCGACAAAAAAATATATAGATGATGTTCTTGTTAATAAAAAGTATTGGTTTAAAATTTACGACTGGTCTTATATTTTTAGGTATTATTTAAAAATTTACTTTGATAAGAAAAAAAATGATCCCGGACATAAATTTGTGTATTATTCTGATGTAATATTTGGATACAAAAATCTCAGATATCTTTCAATGTATGTAAGAAGAGAGGTTAGATTTGTTCCTACTATTGGTTTTAATATTGACATATTTGAAAAAAATAAACGATCTCAATCAATTAAAACATACAATCCTTCAGACTTTAACTATCTTACTTCTTTTAATTCAGGGACAAAAGATCATACATGGATTGATGTGGATCTTACAAATTATGTAAAATCAAAACAGAAGAGAGATACACTGGAGTTATTATTTAATACAGAATTGAGCAAGAGTAGAACAATTGCATTTACAACGACTGACAAGTTTGCCCCTCAACTGAATATTTCCAGAAGTATTGGAGATACTATAATTTTTCCATTTGAGTCGGAAACCATTGGTTTTGATAACTCTATAAAAAAAGATTCTGTTACTTGGATTTGCAATGACAGAGATTCTACAAAATCAAGAATAACATCTCTAAAGTTTGATATTTCAAAAATCCAATCCTTTGAAAAGTGTAAATTGAAGCTGTATGTCAATAATTTATCTTTAGGTGAAAAAGTTGTAATTGATCATACGTATTCATTAGCCGAGTCCGCAGACTCTTTAAAAAGCCTTCAGAACTTTTTAGAAGTGAAAGGAATTCAATTATATTTACTTGATACATATTCTTCACCAACAAAATATGATAAGAGTTTTGCTAAACACCAGATTAATTACATTAATTTGGATATTCCTTTTAAACAAGAATATTCGTTCGGAGCGCTTGATGGACATTCAACTCAAGCAGGACATCAAGCAATAGCTGAAGCCCTTTTTGAAAAACTTCTGAAAATTGTTCCACAGCAATACCTTATGTCTAAAGAATAAGCAATTATTATAGAATTGTCATTTTTTACTTAATTTAATCCCGAACCAGACAATGCCGCCAATCAATCCGAGCAATGCGAGAATCAATAAACTCGTTCCGAAGATGGAAGTAGAGGCATTTACCTGTATGCGAACGGTTTTATCTTCCGTTTCCACTTTCCGGTTATCAACCATCGCTTCCGTTTTGATTTTCACTTCCTGTGCGCCAACTCCGCCATCTTTAGAAGGTACGATACGAATATTAACTGTCGCTTCTTTTTCAGAGTCAAGCGATTTGATGACTTCAGGCGTGATAATCGTTTGCCATCCCAATGGTTTTTCCGTACTTATTTTAATATTATCCAAGCGACGTTGTCCACCATTACGGACGGTAATATCCATTGAAACTTCTTTTCCGGTAGTTATTTCGTAATACAAACTGTTTGCCCGGACTTCAATCTTTCCTTTTCCGCGAGGTATAATTTCTAACTGCTCTGAGCCGCTGACATTAGCCTTTGTGTCCGGCACGGAAATACTTGAAAGATCTTTTCCATTCAATTTATTATATTCCGCATCGGTTAATGCTAATACTTGAAAATGAATGGGCTTGTCTATCACAACCTGATCGTCGTTCCTGTCCGGCAAATAAATTTGCAAAGATAACTTTTTTACATTTACTCCCTGCGCAAACTTGATTTGTGAAACCTTACTTCCTTCATCTGAAAAATCGTAGGTAATTTGACGAGGCAGATTGATAATAACCAAGCGATAAATATCATCCGAAGTAGAGAAGCGTTCCAACGAAAGCTGATAAGTCGCGCTTGAACTCAAGTCGGCTTCCTGCGAAAATTGCATGGCGGCAATATCAATCACATTAGAACCTCCACCTTTTTTCAGATAGATATTTTTTTCATCTTTCTTATTGTTATAATTCAGGGATACAGTCAATGATTCCGCGTCTTTCAATAAATCAAAATCGGCAGTTGCTGTTTTTCCCATCTCAATAAATGGAATCTGATATTCGTAAGGCGAACCGATGATTGTTTTTGTTTCGTTATCAATTAATGATACATAGATATTGTATATTTTGCCGGCACGCATCTCCGGAGAAAAAACATCGAAATGCTCCTTGAATTGGCTGAGGTATTCTTCATTGCCTTCCATCGCGCTACTAAGGGTTATTCTAACCTTTCGCTCGCCTCGTTCGTTCTGGTATTTAATTGCCTCTTTAACGGTAACGTATGATTGCTGTGAAATGAGTTTTAGAATCAATTTCTGGTAATCTACCTCTCGGCTCAGCAATTCATTTTTCGACTTGTTCAGATCACTCAGAGAAATTGCTTTTCCATCGTACAGCTTAGTATCGTTATCATACTTTTGTTTGGCAACTTCATAATCAGCCCGGACTTTCTTCAAGTCGAGCAATAAAGACGCTTCGTCTTCATTTTGGCAAAATACGTTGACGGCAATAACAAAACAAAAAAACAAACTTAAACTAAATTTAATTGTTCGTATCATAATTCATATTTTATTATTATGGGATTGCGGGTCAAGCCCGCAATGACATTTAATTTTCAACTATTAATTATTAATTGTTAATTATCACATAGTTTCTATTATTTTCAAAATCATACATGGTTTTCCGGTTTAAATCAGCAATCGACAGACGATAAGTAATATATGCATCAATATAAGCCAATTGAACCTGAGACAAACGTTCCTGCTCGACTGATAATTCTTGACTGGTCATATCGCCGTTTGCAAATCGTAACTGACTAATCTTGTAGCTTTGAAGCGCAACATCGCGATTTCGCTGATTAATCTTGAACCGTTTATCAGCTTCATACACATTTCGGACAATCTTACGTACGTCAGTTTCTATTGTCCGTTTCATATTTTCCTGATCCAATTCTCGCTGCTTCAGTTTTCTCTGTTGTTGCAGAACCAGATTTTTGGCGCGTCCCCAATCGGCAATCGGATAAGAAAGCGTAAATACAATTCCACGATTGGACGGACGCTCTGTCATATTGTTGAATGACGATTGTGTCAATTGCCCCAGTGAACCGTCGTCCAGCGTACTTAATCCTGTAAAGTTGTAATAGGCTGAAATATTTCCTCTCACTTCCCGCTCGCGCTTGGCTCTCTTTATTTCGATCTGTTGCAATTGAATATTGATATTGTTTTCCTGAACTTCCATCCGGTTTTGAATGGCTTCCTGTATTGCCTTCTGCATATCAATCAAAACAGTTTCAAAATCCATATTTGATATTAATTCAATCGAATCATTCAAATTTAATCCAATCAATAACTTAAAATCATCGTAAGCAGATTCCAGTTTACCCTGACTTTCCATCAATCGTGATTCATCCTGTCCAACAACAATTTCGGTAGTCAATATATCTCCTTCGGGAAGATCGCCCATATCCATTTTCAGTTTGGCAATCCGGTATGCCTCTTTTGAATTAGCCAGCCTGTCTTCATTAATCCTGTTTTCAAAGGCAGTGCGGTAAACATCGTAAAAAGCCGATGTAACATTAAAAATAATATCCATTTGAGCGCGGGTATAATAGCAAACACTTTTCCGGTAACTTAACTCAGCTACTTTCATATTTTCTTTCAACGTATTGGCTGTAAAGACCGGCTGGTTAAACGACAGCATAAACTGTGAATAAACCTGATTTTGCTTCAGCACTTCATTGTTTTGTTGGGAAAGTGTAGTACGGTAGTTTTCATAATACATATTAGAGGAAAGGTTGAAATTTCCGCCTGTTGGTAATACATATTTGAAATTCAGATTTTCTCCTGCTTCCAGGGAACTGGTAGAGTTATAAACCGGCAAACCGTTGGTTTGTTGAATTTCCTGCACCCCTTCTTCCCATGACGGGATAAACAGATTAAAATTCAAAAGAGGTTTGAACTGCGCTTTTGTGTAAAGGTATGAATAGCGGGTTGCTTCCATATCTTCCTTATAGTAATGGACAGTATAACTTTCCCCTAATGCAATGGAAATCGCTTCGTCGAAAGTAATTTTACGTTGAGCATTAACTGAAACTGGCGAAACAAATAATGGCAAAAATAATATACAAAAAAATTGCTTCATACTTTACAAATTATTTACAATAAATAAATCAAAAATTGTACCAATAATATAATCAATTATATATTAGAGTATTATACAAAAACAGTTTCTTTGCCTTTCAGTTATACTTAATGAGTATTACCCAAATTGGGTAAAGAATATTCATTATTAATGAGCTGCCAAAGTAGAATTAGGAAATCCGGTTATTTCCACTTAAATTTGCATTTGAAATCAAAATAATTGTTCCATTGAAACAGTTTTTCGGAAATCAAAAAAACAGGTATGATTACCGTCAGATATTTCTTGATTTTAATCATTCGTTACATACAATTAAAGATAAATCATCCTTAATTGCATCTATTATAACCCGTATCAATGAACTTGTTCACACAAAAGGCATTTATGTTTTATGGCAGAATTATGATGCAACCCGTTACACATTAATAAATCCGCAAGGACAGGAAGAAATAAACCATGATTTATATATATTATCCGATGGAAGTTTGATTAAATGGTTACAGGTAAACGAAAAACCTTTGGTTATTTCTTATGCTCCGGAATATATTAATATTTTTTCCGAAAATGATATGAAAATTATAAAGCATTTGAATTGTAAGGTAATTTGTCCACTCAATGCAAATAATCAATTCAGAGGCGTAATTTGTATGGGAGAAAGAGAAGATAAAAAAGACTATGACGACAAAGATATGGAAGTTTTATCCGTATTATTGGATAATGCAGCCATTGCCATCGAAAACATTATTTATAACGAAGAACGCGTAGCCCGGTTGAAACAGATTTTACAAACCGACCGTCTATCCGTGATTGGACAATTGGCGGCAGGAGCGGCACATGAAATACGTAATCCGCTGACGAGTATTAAAAGCGCTATACAATTTGTGCAGGGAGATATTTATGACCCCAAAAAACAAAAAATAATTCATTCGACTTTGTTGGAAATAAACCGCATCAATGAAATCCTGACCGGATTATTGTCTTTTTCCAGACAGAATGATCCTGTTAAACGAGAGTTTGATTTGGTTGCAATGATTGAGCAGACACTTCAATTTATTCAACATACGCATATTAAAAAGCAAGTTCGATTTATCACAAAATATGAAATTAATCCTCTTCCCATTGTTGCAGATCAGGATCAGTTGAAACAAGTGATGATCAATATTGTTTTAAACGCTATTGATGCTATTCCGGAAGAAGGTTTTATAAAGATAGAAGTTCATCCTTCGATGATAGAAGGAAAAGTTCATTATCATATTATTATTACCGATAATGGAACAGGTATCAATGAAGAGCAATTGGAAAAATTGTTTGATCCGTTTTTTACTACCAAAGAAGAAGGTACAGGACTTGGATTATCTATATCGTATGGAATTATTCATCGCCATGGCGGAAATATTGAGATACGCAATCATCCCAACGGTGGTACTCAGGTTGAAATTCAATTACCCAGAGGAACAGGAAATTTTGATAAAAATTAAATATGAAATTATTAATTGTTGATGATGAAGAAAACATTCTCTTGATTCTTGAAAGCGTTTTTTCAGAAGCCGGGTATCAGGTAGAAACTGCAAACAATGGATTACAGGCAATGGAAAAAGTGAAGAGTTTTCGTCCCGAAATCATATTGTTGGATAAAAACATGCCGTATATGAACGGAATGGAAACGCTGAAACGGATAAAAAAAAGTTATCCGGCAACTGTAATTATCATGGTCACAGCTTATGGAGATGTCACTTCGGCAGTTGAAGCGATGAAAATGGGAGCATACGACTATATTGAAAAACCTTTTGACAACGAAAAATTACTTCTATTAGTCAAACGTGCAGGAGAACATTATCAGTTGCAAGCGGAAGTCTTAAATTTGAGAGAGGCAGTAAATAAAAAATTTTCTTTTGAGAGTATCATTGGGAACAGTCAATCCTTGGATAAAGTATTGAAACAGGTATCGAATGTTTGCGAAACGGATGCTTCCGTATTGATTCTGGGAGAAAGTGGAACAGGAAAGGAACTGATTGCAAAAGCGATTCATTTTAACAGCCTGCGGAAAAACAAGCCTTTGATAACCGTCAATTGCGGCGCTATACCTGCACAATTGGTTGAAAGTGAATTATTCGGTCATGAAAAGGGAGCTTTTACTGATGCTAAAGAACTTAAAATCGGAAAATTTGAGCAGGCGCAGGGAGGAACTGTTTTTTTAGATGAAATTGGCGAATTACCATTGGAAGCACAGGTGAAATTGCTTCGTGTTTTGGAGGATAAAAAAATCTACAGAATTGGCGGGAAGAAAGAAATAGAGATAGATATCCGGCTGATTTCAGCAACTAATAATAATTTATATGAACGGGTTCAAAACAACACTTTTCGCTTGGATCTGTTTTATCGCATCAATGTATATATCATTCAACTTCCATCTTTACGGGAACGGAGCGAAGATATTCCTTTGCTGACAGACCATTTTATACATAAACACAATAAACTGCTCCATACAAAAGCGACTGGCTGCTCAAAAGAAACATTAAGTATTTTGCAGACATATAACTGGCCCGGAAATATCCGCGATTTGGAAAATGCCATTCAAAGCGCATTGATTGTATGCAAAACTGGAAAAATACTTCCTGAACATCTCCCTGCCCGATTGGATTTTCAAAAAGGGATAACAGAAAAAGATACTATCCTGAAAGCACTTGAACAATGTCAATTCAATAAAACAGATACAGCTGCATTTCTTGGAATAAGTAGAAAAACCTTATTCACAAAGATGAAAAAATATGAAATATAAAGTCGAAAGGTGCGTCATTGCGAGCCGCTTGCGGCGAAGCAATCCATTTTAATTCTGGTTTGCTTCAGGCTACGCCCTCGCAATGACGTTTAAATTAAATTAATTAGACGCGACAACCAAGCCAATTCGTAACAATTTGAATTATTTCTTTTTCCCAAACTAAGGAATAAAAGCTGTGATTTGCGTCTTTTATTATGTGGGTATCTGATAATATTTCATACCGATGAAGCATATCTTGTATTTGCTGGAGGGCTAATTTTGTTTCAGGGTCTTTTTCTCCGTGAATTAACAACATTTGTCCTTGAAATCTTTCAAAAGGGCAAAAAGGACTTTCCTTCA
>JGI24705J35276_12237209_pt1 | contig 10181 bp, 6 predicted proteins | sample TergutNt197P4_FD_35276 | JGI IMG/M metagenome (IMG submission 35276)
TACCTCGTCAACGTTCTTCACATCGGCTTTTTCGGGCGGTTTCGGCAATACGCCGCGTTATCTTGTGGAAGATGCATGGACGCCTGAGAACACCAATGCAAAATATCCGCGTTTGTCTTCGCGCGCCAACGGAAATAATGCATGGCGTTCGTCATGGTGGGTGGTCAACGGTACCTATCTGCGTTTGAAAAACATGAATATCGGATATGATGTTCCTGCAAACGTATTAACCGCAATGCCGTTCAGCAGAATCAACGTTTATGTGGCAGGAACCAACCTGCTTACGTTCAGTCATTTCAAGTATGTTGATCCGGAAAGCCCGTCGGTAAGCAACGGACACTATCCGCAACAAAAAACATTCAGCGTAGGGTTAAATTTAACATTCTAAAAATTGGAGGATAAAAAAATGAAAAAAGTCATTATATTTTCTGCTATGTTTTGACAACATGGCAGGTCATTCCCATCAAAAATCATTATATAAATCTGTATAACAACAAGTTAATTTTTTATTATTCCAAAAACCTTTATTTATGATTGTAGTTTTCAATAAGAACGGAAATGCAAGTGTATCCAACGGTTCGATACATTATCCGTGTCCGGCTTTTATTAGCCGGCAAAGCAGGAGGATGCTATTGGCGCTTCTATGCGCTTTTGCATGTCTATCAGGCGCTTACGCTCAACAAGCGATAAGCGGAACAGTAACCGACGGTAATGGCGAAACCTTACCCGGCGTTTCTGTTGTGTTAGTGGGAAGTACCACAGGTGCAATTACGAACCTGGACGGTACTTACCAGATTTCGGTACCTTCGGAAAATTCCACCATTGAATTTTCTTTTGTCGGTTACAGGAAGCAATCCGTAACCGTTGGCGACCGAACGGAAATCAATGTGGTGATGATAGAGGAATCTACCGAATTGGACGAAGTGGTTATCGTGGGTTATGGCGCTCAAAAGCGCATACACCTGACCGGATCGGTGGCGCAGGTTAGTGCAAAGGAGTTGATGAAAGCCCCGATGCAAAACATCTCAAACATGCTGACCGGTAAATTAGCGGGTTTGACCAGTATCCAGCAATCGGGACAACCCGGAGCCGACGGTACAAGCTTGTATATTCGCGGTTTGAGATCTTTTCAGGGAGGGAATAATCCGTTGATCGTCGTTGACGGTGTGCCGCGTGATATGAGTTATATTAACCCGAACGATATTGAATACGTTTCGGTGCTGAAAGACGCCGCCGCCGCTATTTACGGTTTACAAGGCGGTAGCGGAGTAATTTTGATTACCACTAAATCGGGCAAAGAAGGATCGGCGAAAATTTCATACGACGGTTCATATACGGCGACACGCAATACGGCTTTCCCCGAATTTCTCAAGCCTTCCGAATATATGTACTGGAACAACAAAGCCCGCGAAATGGACGGACTTACCCCGCTCTGGACTGCCGATATTCAAAACAGGGTGATGAACAACGATCCTGAAAGCATCTGGGGACAAACCGACTGGTTCGATATGATTTTCAGAACCGGAACGACGCAGCAGCACAATCTGTCGGCTACCGGCGGTACGGATAAAGTAAAGTACTATACCAGCGTCGGCTTGATGAGTCAGGATGGCACCATCCTCAAAACGGATTTTACCCGTTATAATATCCGTACCAATTTGGACGTTCAGGTTGCCAAAAATTTGAAATTTACCACCAATCTCGCGGGATACCGTACCGACAGAAATTGGCCCGGTACCGATTTCGGCACTCAATCCGAATTTGGACCGATCCGTCAGGCGATCACTACCATTCCCATTATCAAATCGGAATTTGACGGTTTGCCTACCGCATGGTATGCCGGTTCGTATTATGTGAATCCGTACGCCGCTTTGTACGAATCGGGATTTAAGCGTCAAACCCGTTTCCGCATTGATACCAATTACAGATTGGAATATGATTTCTCTGATTTGACCGATATTTTGAAAGGTTTGAAAGTTTCATTGTTTGCCGCCTACAATTACGGACAAACCGTAGATCAAAACTACGACCGTTTTTACAGACTTCATTATGTGAACAGCAGTTTGGACGAAGGAACAGCGGGGGCGTCGGGATACACCCCGGGCAACAGTTTCTCAAAATCGTCATCATGGGGCGACGACTGGATGATCAGACCGCAAATAGAATATTCGCGCGAGTTTTTCGGCAAGCATCAGGTTGGGGCAATCTTGCTGATGGAAAAAGTAAGAGGTTACTCAAGCACTATGACCGGACGTAATAGAGGCTATTACAGCGACGATCCAGTAGATATATCCATGGGTACGGACTGGCCTGATGCCGCCAATGCTTTATCCGGTTCGTATTCATATTCGGGTCAAGAATCATACATAGGACGTATCAATTATGCATACAGCAATAAATATTTAGCCGAAGTTGCTATCCGGCGCGACGGTTCGTATATATTCGCGCCCGAAAACCGCTGGGGTTCCTTTGTCTCCGGATCATTAGGATGGGTCATATCACAAGAAGATTTCTTTGCAAACGCAATACCTGCCGTTGACTTTTTGAAACTTCGCTTAAGTTACGGTCAAATGGGTAAGAATAACGCTGACGCCTTCCTGTATAATTCAACTTATGCCATTTCACAAAACAGTTATGTACTGGGAGGCGAAGCGATGGCGCAGTTCTATACAGGAGGTAGCAGTACTTATCCTATAAGGCACCTCAAATGGGAAGCCACGCAAACCTACAATGTGGGAGTTGAACTGAACATGTGGAAAGGATTACTGGGCATGGAATTAGACATGTTCTATACTTATACTGACAATATTCTGGAAAAAGTAGGAGCTAATTTCCCGCCTTCGTTAGGGGGATATTACCCGCCATGGCAAAATTCAGGAAAAGTTGCCAATAAAGGTTTTGAAATCACATTGAAGCACAACAACCGCATCAATCAGGATTGGAGTTACAACCTGAGAGGCACTTTTGCATTTGCCCACAATACATTATTACATAGAGACGGCAGGGCGGATAATTATCCGAATTATCGTCCGGTGGTGGGCGCATCCATGAACGCACGATACGGTTTCAAAGCAATCGGTTTATTCCAGACACAGGAAGAAGTAACTCAATATCCCAATGCGCCTTCGGGCACCATCAGTCCGGGCGATATTAAATACAAGGACATCAACGGCGATGGCAGAATCAGCAGCGATCACGACTATGTAAAAACAGGTTACGGCGACATCCCTGAAATCAATTTTAGTTTCAATATTGATGTATCATGGAAAAATTTCAGTTTATCTACGGTATGGCAGGGCGTTTCGCATTGCGATTACGAACTCTCAGGCGTTTACGCATCCGGGGTTACCTCGTCAACGTTCTTCACATCGCCTTTTCCGGGAGGTTTCGGCAATACGCCGCGTTATCTTGTGGAAGGAGCATGGACGCCTGAGAACACCAATGCAAAATATCCGCGTTTGACGTCGCGCGCCAACGGAAATAATGCATGGCGTTCGACCTGGTGGGTGGTCAACGGTACCTATCTGCGTTTGAAAAATATGAATATCGGATATGATGTTCCTGCAAACGTATTAACCGCAACGCCGTTCAGCAGAATCAACGTTTACGTAGCGGGAACCAACCTGCTTACGTTCAGTCATTTCAAGTATGTTGATCCGGAAAGTCCGTCGGTAAGCAACGGACATTATCCGCAACAAAAAACATTCAGCGTAGGGTTAAATTTAACATTCTAAAAATTGGAGGATAAAAAAATGAAAAAAGTCATTATATTTTTAAGCATCGTTGCTTTGACGGTATCCTGCGTGGATGTGCTGGATATTTACAATACAAGGGAACTGTCGGATCAGGCGGTTTGGAACGACGAAGCGGCGGTTGAAATGTATATCACGGCTGCCTATAAAACCATTACCGACGTTTCGCAGGTTTCCAACAGTCGTAATGTATTCTACGACAGTTATTCGGATTTGATGAAATCTACAGCGTGGGATCAGTACAATCATCCTTACAACAAAGCGTTGTTGCAGACCAGCGCATTCTCAAAGGGAGGCGCAGGTGCGTTCGAGTGCTGGAGCGATGTTTACGTTCGCATCCGTCGCGCCAATATGAATTTAGTTGAGCTGGAACGTTTCGGAGTTCCCAAATTCGGCAGGGAGTGGGTGGATGTTCGCCGCGCGGAAGTGCGTCTTTGCCGTGCCATTTCGTACTATCGCCTGATTCGCGTATATGGAGGAGTGATCATCCGCACGGACGTTTCGGGAGTGAACGGAGGCATGGACGACGGCGCGTTCGAGGATGACGTTCACAAAGCGCGCGCTACCGAAGCCCAAAGCTGGAAGTTTGTGCTTGACGAATTGCAATGGGCGGCGGACAATTTACCCGAAAAGTGGCCCGATAATTGGTACGGGCGAGCTACTAAGGCTACCGCTTACGGATTTATATCGCGCATGGCGTTATTTGCCAAAGAATGGGATATAGCGGCGAAAGCGGCTGAAAAAGTAAAAGATCTCGGCGGCGAACTGGCTGAAAACTATGCAAAAGTTTTTCAAGTGGATGGTGATCAGGATAATTCTAAAGAATTGATATTTGCCCTGTTTTATCTGCCTAAAACCGTAACACACAGTTACGATCGTTTCAATCGTCCGTTTGGCGATCAAAAAGCCGGTGTGGACGTATATGCCGAACATGTACCTACCGCCGAACTGGCTGACCTCTATGAGTTTAATGATGGGACTGCTTTCAGTTGGAATAACTGGGCGGATAACCATTCCGACCCGTTCACCGACAGGGAACCGCGTTTTCACGCCACCATCCTGTACAACGGCGCCAAATGGGAAGGACGCGAAATACAGACGTATGAAGGCGGAACCGACGAATTTAGAGAATTTACACAAGCCGGTTCTACCAACGCGCATACCCCCACAGGCTATTATATTCGTAAATATTTGCAGGAAGGTTATGCCGATTTCATCACCGACGGCAGTTATCAATATGACGCCGTGCTTCGGTATGCCGAAGTGTTGCTCAACAAAGCCGAAGCATACGCCGAATTGGATTATGCACAGCATCGCGACAAGGCGCTGGCTGCATTGAACGAAGTGCGCGCCAGAGTAGGTTTAAGCGCGAAAACAGCGGCAGACGCTCCCGATAAGGAACGATTCATGACTTTGCTGCGTAAGGAACGTTGCGTGGAATTAGCCGGCGAAGGTTTCCGCTATTGGGATTTGCGCCGCTGGAGAATGGCTGAAAGCGTCATTAACGGTCAAAATGCGCATGGCGTAAAAATAACGAAGAATGACGACAGTTCGCTCTCGTATGCAAGAGTGGCATGTGACGGCGGTTCAACCCGTTATTTCTTTGAGAGATACTACTATTTCTCGTTACCGTCAAGCGAAGTAGCGAATAATCTATTGTGCGACGATAATCCATTATGGTAATCCAAAACTTTTAAAAAAAATAAAAATGAAAATCATCAATACATCAGTTATCATACTGAGCATCTTTGTATCTTTGTTGTTGTCTTCCTGCGTACAAGCCGACAACGAGTTTAAACACGATTCGACCATCATCTCGCAGATGATCTGTAAAGCGTCGCACGGGAGCAGCGAGTTTCTCGGCAAAATCTATGAGTACGACAAAGACGACAATCTGATGGATGGCGAATTTGCGCAGAAAGTTGTAGAAGGAGGATATGGTCTTATTGTATTTCAAATTCCCCAAACATTGCAGGATGATGTGGATCTGACCAATATCTATGTTGTAGCGACTTTGTCGTGGGATCAGTCTATCACGCCTTCGTTGTCGGGGAAACACGACATTTCGGGCGACGGAATGATCATTACCGTTAAATCGGGCGTTGGAACAACACGTTATTATCGTGTGAGAGGTGAATATGATTAATGAAATGTTTAAAATATCTGAAAAATGAAAAAATCAAGTATAAAACTATATTTTGCGCTTGTTCTGGGATGCGTCATCATGATGGCTTCCTGCAAAAGCGATGATTTGTGCAGCGAGGCGAAGATCGTCAATTCCTTTAAGGTAAAGGGCGTCAGCGGCACGATGTTTAACGGGGTCATTGGCGACGACAACAAGGTTACCATTAAGGTTTCGCCTTACCGCAATGCGGAAGAAGAATTAAACGGCGTAACGCCGGTCTTTTATATTTCAAAAGGCGCCACAGTAACGCCCGACCCGACAGAACCTCAAAACTTCGCACGATCGGGCGGCGTGAAATACACCGTTACGGCTGAAGATGGGAAGAACAAAACCGATTACACCGTATCCTGGGGTATTTCCGATCAGTTGCCGTATGGCGAAGGTTTCAGTTATGCCGAAATCGGGACAGCCAAAAAATTTACGGAATTGGGCTACCCGGGCGAAGTGGGCAATACCGGTCTCCCCTCGATAGAGTACGGCGATTTGCTGATGTATCACGCTTATTGCGGCAATTATATCGTGTTGCTTTCGCGGGTGTACATCACTACCGATCCCACGTCGCCGCATTGCATAAAAGTAGTGGACAAAACGACTTTGGAACCCGCCGCCGCCCTGAATCTGGGATCTATTTCGCTTCCCGATCTGAAAATGATCACATCCGACTATAAGGGAAGATGTGTCGCTACGGTTGTGAATGGCGGTCAAACGGAATTTTTCTACTGGACGACGCCCGCATCAGCCCCTGTGTCGGTAGGGAAAATCGCTCTTGACATGGCGCCTACCACCGACGGTTCCGCCAACTTTCAGGTAGCGGGCGATATTACCGGCGATGCGTGGATCACGGCTTTAGCGCCGCGCGGTGCAACAGGCGCGCATTATCGTATAAAAGTAACGGGCGGTCATCTGGCTTCCGAATATTCCACGGTTGAAACCGGTTATTCGAGCAGCGATTGCAGCGGCTGGCAAATGATTTCACCGTTAGACGATTCGGATAAACCGAATTTTGTAGTCGGCGATTCCGAAGGTACGGCAAATGCGGCAAATTCCATCAAGGGCTATGTTATATCTTCGGCAGGTCTGACGCTGAACACGATACCGAGTTATTGGCAAAATATATTGCAGGCGTGGTGGGTTGGCACCGGATTCGCTACTTCCCGTACCGGAGGTCGTTCGCCGGTGGTTACGGCGTTACCCGTCAACGGCAAAACTTACGTAACGGTAACCAGCGGAACCAACTGGTGGTTCGCAGCCGCTGTCATATCATCCGACCTGCAATCCTTGGCGCACGAAAACCTGAACATTGCTTTCGACGTGCCTACCAGCCGCGCATGGAGTTATGGCGAATGGGCGGACTGGTATTGGAACGACGATGAAAAGGAAGCGTATCTGGCGGTCTGGTTTGGACGACTTGGGTTATATACGTTTAAATTAACCTGTTTCGAATAAAATATTGCAATATGTTCCGATATTCATTATGGTTATTGATCGTACTGTTCTCCTTCATCGGATGTTCCGGCGATAAACCCGACGATCCTGATATTCCTGATATTCCGACAGACCCCGGAAAAGACAATCCTGACAGGGATAAACCCGTTCAGTTGTGGGTTGATGCACATGCCAACTTTACCCGTTTCGGCACTCAGTCGAACATTGTTACGTATCTGCAAAGAATCAAGGACGCCGGCATCAACGAAATATATGTAGATGTGAAACCGGGGATTGGCTATGCCCTTTATGACAGCGATATTCTGCCGAAGTTGACCAAATGGGGTAACGAAACGGTAGAACGCGACTGGGACTATCTGCAATTCTGGATTGACGAAGCGGATAAGCAAAAAATCAATGTGATTGCGAGTATATCCACTCTTGGCTTTGGCTCCACAACTTTTAAGGAAGGGGTGGTATATGATGACCCCAAATGGGATGGGAAAACCCAAATGGCAATGGTGAACAACAATGCCAACAATATTGAAGATTGTCGGGATCGCAGCGGGATAGACGCGGCGTTCCTGAATCCCGTCTATCCTGAAGTGCAGACGTTCGTTGTTTCCATTGTTGAGGAAATCGTTACCAAATATCCGAAACTGAAAGGTTTGTGTTTGGATTATTGTCGCTGGTACAACAACGATGAAGGACGATATTACGGGTTTGAAGACGCCACCATAGCGGGTTTGGAAATTTACAGCGGTGTGAAGGTAAACAGTAGAAACGACATCATTACCGCTTCCGGCGGCATGGGACCGCTGTTCAGCCAGTGGACCGAATATCGTTCGATGACCATCACCAATTTGATTTCCAACATCCGTTCAAAAATCAAATCCGTCAATGAAAAAATGGAACTTCATCTTTGGGCGTCGGCGCATTGGTCTTCGCGTTACAGCGTGGCGCAAAACTGGGCAAGTAAAACATATATTCCCACAGGCGGGCAATATACCAGCACGTACAACAAAACCGGTTTTGCCGATCAGTTGGACGCTTTTTCGATGGGCGCTTACGCCGACGCCGTCTGGAAAAAGGACGCGCCGGGAAGCGACTGGTCTGTGGAAAATTTTGTTACCACCTGGAAAAATTATATCAAGAACAATGATTGTACAGTGTATGGCTCTTTCAATCTGACTTCGTATAAGACGACTGCAGCCGTTTCCGACGCCATTTACCTCTGTTTGAAAAATACCGCCGGAGTGATGATCTTTGAACTGTCGCACGTCCAGAATAACAATCAATGGACGGCAATTAAAGAAGGTGTTGATCGGGTAAAGAAATAACTCATGTCAGGCATGACCATATCAAAAGGCATACTTATTATCGTCTCATTGGTATTATCGCACATCGCAAATGCGCAAACCGTTTATCACGATGCATCGGTGTTTCCTCTTTTGGGAAAAATTTCCGACGCTACGGAAACTCGTTACGAACGTTTACCGGCGCGTTTGAAAGGCGTATCGCGGGATGCGGTCTGGTATCTGGGCAAAAATACCGCCGGTCTCGCGATTCGGTTTTGTTCCGATTCCCGCCAAATTTCCGTCAAATGGGAAACGCTCAATGATTTTAGCATGAACCACATGGCGCCGACGGGAATCAAAGGATTGGATCTGTACAGTTTGGAAAACGGCGAATGGACTTACGTCAATACAGCCCGTCCCGCAGCAAAAAAGAGCGAAGCAACCGTTATCTCGAATATGGAAAGGAAAGAACGGGAATGGATGCTTTATCTTCCGCTGTACGACGGCGTTGTATCTCTCGAAATCGGCGTTGAATCTTCAGCGTTCATCGGACAACCCAAAGTTGCGCTTCCCTGCCGCGACAAACCCATTGTCGCCTACGGAACCAGCATTTTGCAGGGAGGATGCGCTTCCCGCACCGGTATGGCGCACACCAGTATCCTGTCGCGAATGTTGAATCGCGAAATCATCAATTTGGGTTTCAGCGGAAACGGACAGTTGGATGATGAAATCGCCGAATTGATGGCGGAATGCGACGCTTCGCTGTATATTCTTGATTTTATGCCCAATGTGAGCGTAGAACAAATTCATGCAAAAACCGAAAAGTTTTATCGTATCCTGCGCGACAAACGACCTGATACGCCAATCATGTTTATCGAAGAGCCGATTTTTCCTCATACCAGATTCGATCTGAACATGCAAAACAGGGTACATGAACTCAACAGGGCTTTGCACGAGGTTTTCGACCGGTTAATAGCAAATGGAGAAAAAAATATTCTGTTGATTCCCTCTGCCGGAATGATCGGAGAAGACGGCGAAGCCACAGTGGATGGCATTCATTTTACCGATTTGGGATTCATGCGTTATGCCGAGTATTTGTATCCGAAAATGACAAATTTTATATTAAAAAAATGAAAAACAATATTTTATATTTTATAGCGATCTGTATGACGATTTTGAGCGGCTGCGGCGGCAACAAATCCGAAAATGCAACCGTAAAGGAAAAAGAGTTGTGGATTGACGCTTCGGCGAATTTACGAACCTTTTTGGTAAAGGAAAATGTAGGGAAATATCTGGACACGATTGCCGCTACAGGTTTTACCAAAATTATTTTAGACGTCCGCACGGGTTCGGGTTATCCGATGTATCCGAGCAAAGTGATTCCACAGGTAACCACCTTGGACGGACGCGAAATTCATCGCGACTGGGATTATCTCGGATATTTTCTGGAAGAGGCGCACAAACGCCATTTGAAAGTTACGGCGTCCATACCCGTTTTTTCGGGAGGCAGGCAGCATAACG
>JGI24705J35276_12237208_pt1 | contig 10180 bp, 3 predicted proteins | sample TergutNt197P4_FD_35276 | JGI IMG/M metagenome (IMG submission 35276)
GCTTCGCAAGAGCCGGGGCGCTCACCGTCTCGCGCCCGCTCGCAGACACGTCCTCCTTATTCGTCGGACGCTCGCCCTCTCCCGCAAGGTGAGAAGGAAAATACTTTTTGTCTTTTATTCGTAATTCGTAATTAGTAATTCGTAATTGCCGTTAAAGTAAACCCTTCCTGGCTACAATAAATCCACTAAAAGAACATATTGCATGTCTAATGATGTAGCCTTATACTTTATATAAGTATAAGAACGGCGGAAGTTTAGAAGCTAGGAAGTTGGGAAGCTGAGCAAAGACAACGGCAAAGTCAAAGACAAAACGACCAAAGCTCCTCTCAGCTTCCCAGCTCTCACATCTTCTGGTAAAGAGGTTTCTCATGAATATCAAAGCACAATGGCCGGGATTCATTTTTTCATTCGCTTTAGCCATGTGCCTGAGCGCGCAATGTTTCGTTTCCGATGCTAATGCGGCAGTTCCATGGCCGAATGATCCTGATTTTTTAGTGGGCGTTGTGGGTCATTCGGGCGCTATGAACTATTCATCTGTAACTTATACCGGATATGGGCCCGGCGATGCGGATATAGAAAGGCAGATTCACCTGGTAGCTGAAATGGGGGCAAAGATTTACCGCATGGACAGCGGTTCTGACGATGGCTTTGTGGAAAAGGTAATCACTCTTTGCGAAAGATACGGTATTGAAGTTTTGCTGATCATTCACAGCAACATTCACAACGAAGCGTCCACTGAAAGAAAAGTGAGGCGATTTAAAGGAAGAGTCAAATACTATCAGATAGATAACGAGATAGATCTTCAGTCGCTTAAAGCAGACCCGTCGGTGTTAAATGGAAGAGATATAAACCACTACTGGATGACTACGGATATAGATCGTCCTAAATTGCCAAGCGGAGCATATAATGATCAGAAATGTATGGATTTTCATATCAACAAAGTTATCGATCACATTAAGATAGTCCGCGCGGAAGATCCGGACGCGAAAATCATGATCAACGGAACATGGGCACATTACGCTTTACTTGATTATGCTTTCGCGGAATTCGCAAAAGCGGGCGTTGATATCGACTTGGTCGGCTGGGACTGGTATTCTCATATGGGAATTACTGACTTTAACAGTATCGCGAAACATATATATAACACTTACGGCAAGGAAGTCATAATTTGCGAACACAACATATCGACCGGGTGGTTTGACAGGCCGAGCTATGGCGGAAACGATAACGGGATAATAGAACTTTTTGAAGAAGATAATATGGATCTGTTAATGGGCCCCTATCTGGTAAATAATATCCGGAATCTCTATAACAACAGAGCGGAAAATCATATCAAAGGGATTATGGTTTATGAGCTCATAGAACAAAGGGGGCATGAGAGGCAATTTGAAAAAAAATTCGGCATAACGTATTCCAAAATACTTAGCGCCGCTGAAAGACATTATCAGATATTGGGGCCAAAGGCGACGTATTACCATTTACAAAATCTCCTGGGCGGCTGTTTCGTACCGATACAAAGATTGAATCCTTCATCTGTAATTCCCGAATATACGATAACAGCGTCCGTTATAGATGAGGACACGGACGGCGCAATTCTTTCCTCGCAAGCCGGCGGTACGGTTGCCGGAAGCGGCATATACGGAGAAAACTCTGTTGTTACCCTTACAGCCGCCGCCAAACCCGGATACGAATTCTTGGGCTGGTACAGAGGCGGAATCAGAATCAGTAAAAATCCTGTTTATAAATTCACAGCCCTTGAGGATGCTAATAATGGCGACAGAGACAGCGCCGCAGGAAAGTTTGCGTATGAAGCCAGATATGTTTTCAGGGGCGCGTATAAAGGCGCAATAATAACATTTCCGGTAATCTCAAGAAACGGCGTTCAAAGTACCGGAACGATAATAGTGCCTGAAAAAACATTCAGCGCGGATGTGAAAATCGATGCGAAACAGTATAACAGTTTCATTTTAGCGCCTGCGGAATCGAACGTGAGAGAATTAAGTCATACGAATATAGGAGTGATTATAGCCGCGCAGGGAAAGAAACCTGAAAGAGAAATGGAGCTGAGAATACCGTACAATAATTCGGACATAACGGGAATGAATGAAAACACTTTAGTGATATCAAGATATGACGAAGAAAAAAATGTGTGGATTCCGTTAACGTCAACAGTTGATAAGGATAACAAACAGATAATAGCGTATATAGATAAATTATCGGTATATGCCATAATGGGAACGTCAAATACGGTAAAAGCGTTTGAGAATATGAAATATTATCCGAACCCGCTGCAGCCTTCAAAAGGCCTGAATTATTCCAGAATGCAATTTTCAAATATTCCTGCAGGCACGCGCATAAAGATATATACAATGCTGGGTCAGACAGTAAGAGACTTGGAAGCAGACGCAAGCGGAATGGCGGTATGGGACGGAAAAAATAACGCCGGTGAAAAAGTTGCCAGCGGAGTATATATAGTATACATGGAAGACGGCAGCGGAAATAAAAAGAGAATAAAAATAGCAGTGGAGAGATAAACGGCAATTACAAATTACGAATCAAAGACAAAACAAAAAAATAATTGGAGGTTACAACTTATTCGTAATTGCTGTTTCTGAATTGTCTTTGTCGTTCGCCGTTGATTTGTAATTCGTAATTAGTAATTGCCGTTAAAAGGAGTTTCATGTGATACAAAAAAAGAAATCACTATTCTTTTTAGTATCTGTCGTTTTGTTAATAGGTCTGCTTTTTTGCGGGCAGCCTTATGCGCAAAGCGGCAGTAAAATAACGCCCAGACTGCTTGAATTATATAAGCAAAAATTAAAAGGGGCATCGGCGGCGCCCGCTTACGGAGAAAATTCTAAAGTTTACGTGTTATTTACCGCAGCGACCAATACCGGCGCGGTTGATTTTTCTTTTTTTAACGAAAGAAAAATAGAGTATATAAAATCAGAACATTATATAGAAGCCGTTATAGACGCCGAATTAATCCCCGAATTAGACAGTATCGCCGGTATAGCCGAGATAGATATTTCCATACAGGCAACGCCTGCCGCGTCAGCGGGGAACGCGCTTATGAATGTTACAGATTACAACAACAGCGGATTTAAAGGCGCCGGCGTAAAGATAGGTATTGTTGATATACAGTATGACGGTTACCAAAACAGATTGTCAAACAGCGTTATAACCGCTGATTTCAGAACGGCAGGAAATCCTCCTATTGCTAATTCGGGAACCGGCGGAACCCATGGCACCACATGCGCTGGAATAGTTTATGATATTGTTCCCGAAGCGCAAATGTATATTGCAAGGATAAGCGGTGTCGTTCAAATGGAGAACGCATATGAATGGTGTTTTAAGAACGGTGTAAAAATTATCAGTATTTCCTTAAATATGGGCTCAAGTCAAGCTAACACAATAGTAAATAATTATACGGATAAAGGAATTTTAACCGTAGCGGCAGCAGGAAACAGCGGACCGGGGAAAAATACTATAATTCCTCCGGCTACGCAGGAAAAAGTATTGACCGCCGGCTCGATAGCGATAGATACTAATAATGGCGCCAATTGGACTAACGGTACGGTTGCAAATATGAGTTCGCGCGGACCCGGCGAAAACGGATGTATGAAACCTGACCTTTTAACTCCTTCATCAACCGGCGCGACATCTTGGGCAGCTCCTCATGCGGCGGGAGCCGCGGCTATATTGCTTTCAGTGGCGGATAAAAGTTTATGCGACACGCCTGCAAAATTAAAAGCTCTTGTTGTTTCTTTCGCGAGGCCAATCGGGAATGCTCCGGATAACAATTACGGATACGGCAAGCTTGTTTTGCCTAACTATAGCGATTTTGCAGGATTGGTAAACGGGACAAGTACAATAAGCACAATAACGCCGACGGAAAGCAGAAGAGGGACGAATAATGTAAGCATTACGATAAACGGAACTAATTTTCTGGCAGGCTCAACGGTGAAACTGATAAAAGGAAGCGGTACGATAACGGCAAACTCCGTGACATATAACTCATCAAGCAGATTAACGGCGACATTTAATATACCGAGCACAGCATTAGCAGGATATTATACTGTGGCAGTATCAAGCAGCGGATACGCAGGCGATATAACAAAGCCGGGAATATTATTTTTGGTATTGAGTAACACCATGGCGATAAATAATGCGGCGCCCGACGTAGGAATAATAGGAACAACGCTGAGATTAACCGCAACGGGAACGGGCTTTCTGAGCGGAGCGGCAATAAAATTAATCAGCGGCGGCACGGTAATAAACAGTGTAGGGATAACACAAAGCGAAACAACCGGAATAACGGCATCGTTTGCAATACCGTCAAGCGTAGCAAACAATACAAAATTTGATTTAACGGTAACCAATCCAAGCGGGGATTACGTAACGAAAACGCAGGCAGTAACAGCATATGACGCATTAAAGTTAACAAGTTTTTCGCCTTCAAATGTAACGGTAGGAAGCGCAGTAAGTTTAACGGTAACCGGCACAGGTTTTATAAACGGGCACAGCAGGATAATATTGAAAAACGCGTCAAATACAAGCCAAACGATAACGCCAAGCACAACGTCGGTAAGCGCAACGCAGATAACGGGGACATTTACTGCGCCGGAAAGCACCGGGACATGGAAGGTGTATGTGTCGGCGTATAACGGAGGCCCGGAATACGCAGCGGTATCAAATCTGAGCATAACAGTCTTGCCTTTCAGGATAATAGACTCAATAACGCCGACGGAAAGCAAAAGAGGGACGAATAATGTAAGCATTACGATAAACGGAGCGAATTTTCTGGCAGGCTCAACGGCGAAACTGATAAAAGGAACCGCTACGATAACGGCAGCCTCCGTGACATATAACTCATCAAGCAGATTAACGGCGATATTTAATATACCGAGTACCGCAATAGTAGGATATTATAATTTGGCAGTATCAAGCAGCGGATACGGAAGCGATATACCAAAGACGGGAATATTTTTGGTATTGGGAAACAGCATGGCGATAAATAATGCGACGCCGGACATAGGAATAATAGGAACAACATTGAATTTAACCGCAGCGGGAACGGACTTTCAGAACGCAGCAGCGATAAAATTAGTCAACGGCAGCACGGTAATAAACGGAATAGGAATAACGCGAAGCGAAACAACGGGAATAACGGCATCGTTTGCAATACCGTCCAGTGTGACAGACGGAACAAAATTTGATTTAACGGTAACCAATCTAAGCGGGGATTATGTAACGAAAACGCAGGCCGTAACTGCATACAATGCATTAACGGTAACAAGTTTTACGCCTTCGAATGCAGCGGCCGCAAGCGCGGTAAGTTTAACGGTAAACGGAACCGGATTTAAAAGCGGATACAGCAAAATAATATTGAAAAACGCGGCAAATGAAAGCCAAACGATAACGCCAAGCACAACGTCGGTAAGCGCGACGCAGATAACGGGAACATTTACGGCGCCCAGCAGCAGCGGGACGTGGAAGGTGTATGTGTCGGCGTATAACGGAGGGCCGGAATACGCTGCGTCATCAAATCTGAGCATAACAGCCTTGTCTGCCGGGACAATAAGCACAATAACGCCTACGGAAAGCAGAAGAGGGACGAATAATGTAAGCATTACGATAAACGGAACGAATTTTCTGGCAGGCTCAACGGTGAAACTGATAAAAGGAACCGCTACGATAACGGCAAACTCCGTAACATATAATTCGTCAAGCAGATTAACGGCTGCGTTTAATATACCGGGCGCAGCAGCCGTAGGGTATTATGATTTGGCGGTATCAAGCAGCGGATACGCAGGCGATATAACAAAGCCGGGAATATTTCTGGTATTGGGAAACAGCATGGCGATAAATAATGTGGTTCCCGACATAGGAATAAGAGGAACAACATTGAATTTAACCGCAACGGGAACGGACTTTCAGAGCGGAGCAACGATAAGATTGGTCAACGGAAGTACTGTGATAAACGGGACAGGGGTAACGCGCAGCGGAACAACGGGAATAACAGCGGCGTTTGCGCTTCCATCAACTATTGCAAACGGAACAAAGTTTGATTTAACGGTAACAAATACAAGCGGGGATTATGTAACGAAACCGCAGGCAGTAATAGTATATAATGCATTAACGGTAACAGGCTTTACGCCGTTGAGCTCTAATACCGGAAGCGTGCTAATAACGGTAACCGGGACGGGATTTATAAACGGATACAGTAAGATAATATTGAAAAACGCATTAGATGCAAACCAAACGATAACGCCAAACATAACGTCGGCAAGTGCAGCGCAGATAGTTGGGACATTTACGGCAACATCGTCGGGAACATGGAAAGTATATGTGAGAGCGTATGATAACGGCCCGGAATACGCTGCAGCGGGAAGCATGACGATAGCAGCAAGTACGGCGCATAATTTATTCGCGTATGAAGGCGCGGAAATAACGTTTCCGGTAATATCAAGAGACGGGGCTGTAAGTACGGGAAAGATGATAATCCCTGAAAGAACATTCAGCGAGGATGTAACAGTCGATGCGAAACAGCACGGCAGTTTAGCGCCTGCAGAATCGTACGTGAGAGAATTGCAGCATACGAATATAGGAGTGATTGTAGACGCGCAGGGAAAGAAACCTGAGAGAGAAATAGAGTTAAGAATACCATACAATAATTCGGATATAACGGGAATGAATGAAGAAAGTTTAGTGATATCAAGGTATGATGAAGAAAAGCAGGTGTGGATACCGTTAAAGTCAAAAGCGGATAGCAACAGCAAACAGATAATAGCTAAATTAGATCATTTATCGGTATTTGCCATAATGGGAACGTCAAATACGGTAAAAGCGTTTGAAAATATGAAATATTATCCGAACCCGCTGCAGCCGTCAAAAGGACTGAATTATTCCAGAATGCAATTTTCAAATATTCCTGCAGGCACACGCATAAAGATATACACATTATTAGGACAAATAGTGAGAGAGTTGGAAGCAGACGCAAGTGGCATGGCAGTATGGGACGGTAGAAATAATGCAGGAGAAAAGGCTGCAAGCGGAGTGTATATAGTGTACATGGAAGACGGCAGCGGAAATAAAAAGAGAATAAAAGTAGCGGTGGAAAGATAGAACGACAGTTAATAGTGAATAGTTAGTAGTGAGTAGTTGTGGAGTGCGCTTTGCGCACCTATTAATAGTCGGGGCAAAGCCCCGTACGACAGACCATAATAATTACTCACTACTAACTATTCACTGCCGTTAAAAGGAGTGATTACCATGAAAACTCGCTGGTTTATTTTTGCTTTCATTCTGTTCTTAAGCGCTTTGGCATCGCCGGCCATTTTTGCCGACGACATACAGTATCTTGCGATTCATGTGGGCGCCCCTTTTGTTGAAGGAAGACCCGAGACATACAATCAGGCCGGAATAGAGGAAGTCGTAAACACTATAGGCACAAGAGGCAGAGCAGACAGGAAACTGGCGGTGTCGTTCACCATTAACTTCTTCCGGCAGTCTGTTGATTTGGGCGTTGGCGGCACGGTCTGGGCCTCGTTGCCAAGACTATTAAATCAATCATTCGGCTTTACCGCCGGAGGAAACTATGGAACCGCCGCAATGAAACAAGCATTGGAGAACATGCTCGCGGCATCGGTGGCAACTGATGTGCCGTTGATAATCCGTATCGACGGCACGCAATGGTGGGAACTGCGGCCGGATCTTTGGAACTGGTGGAATGAGAATGAGGCGGGATATAACCCTGGCAACATCAATAATGTTGAACGCTTTGGCTGGGGTACGAGCACAGGTACAGCCGTGAAAATAGGCTGGAGAAACTGGAGTGTTCAATCCCGTGTGGCGCCCGCGCCGAATCTGGCATCTCCCGGGTATCGCGCGGCGCAGAAGGAATGTCTGGATTTGATTTTTCCAATCATTGCGCAATGGTATAACGGCCTGCCTAACGATAAGAAGTATCTTCTGGGAGGCATCGTGCTGGGCTGGGAGCTGTCAATATGGTGGAACGCGTTTTACTACAAAGACGGCAATGATTTGCTGAATCAGCCTGCAGCGAATGACCCGAAAACTTACCCTAATGGCGGCTGGGTAGATCTGGGGTATGCGGCGGCGCAGACCCTAGGTATTCAGAGCTCGGGTACGATTACACGGGCGGCAGGCGATAAAATTTGTTCGGATTATTTTGATTTCCTGATCAGGCTTGCCATTGAGCACGGTATTCCTTCGAACCGGATCATCACTCACTCGCTTGGACCGGCGGGCGGGGTGAGCGGAAGCGCGGCAGTTTCGGATATTGAAGGCGTTATTCCCGGATGGAGCTGGTACGGTTTTTCCAGTGCTGCGCCTCCTACAAACATGGACGGATTAATTGACCACGCAAAAGGACGTCCATGGGCACTTATAGAGACGGGGCCCGGACTTAAAGCAGGCGTAGCTAATATAACCAAAGATGATATTGAAAGAGTGTTTGCCCACAGAAATAACCGCTATATCAATTTTTTTAACTGGAGCGGAGGCAGCCCCGGGTCCATTAATTATGGAGTCAAGCATCAGCCTTACCTTATAGAAGTGATAAGGCTGGTTTTGTGGGAAGATCCCTGCATTTCTGTCGGCCCGCAGAATGGCTTTCTGTCTGCCGGTACGGCGGGTTCGGCTGCGTTTACGGTCGCGACTACCGGCGGAATCAAACCCGGTACGGCCATCACGCTCAACAATATCAACTCGGTAGCAGGAATTACGCTCGGCACGACAGTTACCGCGGGCAACATCACAACCGTCATCATCGGAACTACGATTGAGACGCCTGCGGGAATACATCCGCTGACGCTCACAATCGACGGTCTGACGTCAAACAATTTCAACCTCGCGGTCGAGAATAAATTCTCTGACGTGAAATATTATCCGAATCCGCTTCAGCCGTCGAAAGGTCCGAATTATTCAAAAATGCAATTTTCAAATATTCCTCCGGAAACGCGTATAAAGATATACACGATGCTGGGGCAGGAAGTGAGAGAATTGAAAGCAGACGCAATCGGAACGGCAGTATGGGACGGAAAAAATAATAGCGGAGAAAAAGCTGCCAGCGGAGTGTATATAGTATATATGGAAGACGGATCCGGAAATAAAAAGAGAATAAAAATAGCGGTGGAAAGATAGAACTACAGTGAATAGTTAATAGATAATAATTAATAGTTATTGAATTTCGGCGAAGCCGAAATCTATTAATAGGTTTTCGCAGAGGCTTTGCCTCCGCGAAAACACCAAAACTACTCTCTATTATCTATTAACTATTAACTGCCGTTAAAAGGGGTTTCGTGTGACACAAAAAATAAAGACACAATTCTTTCTAGCATCTGTTATTTTGTTAATAAGTCTGCTTTTTTGCGGGCAGTCTTACGCGCAAAGCAACAGTAAAACAATAAATAAAACCGACCCTGATTATATATCTCTGGGCATGTATTACTTTGACGCATGGTCTTCCAAATCCTTGCATGATTGGGCCGGATCCGGCAAAACCGACCCTTGGGTTGGCTGGGGCATAAACATGAGGACCCGCTTTCCGGAAAGAGAGCCTTTGCTGGGCTGGTACGATGATGCCGCGCCGGGGATTGTTGAACAGCAAACGGATTGGATGATTGATTACGGCATAGACTTTATTATTTTTACTTTTTATTATGATCCCAGGCGTTCTGATGAAGACAAGATATATCCGACAATAGGTCTTTCCAAATATCTCGAGTCTCCGCGAAGAAATGAAATAGATTTTGCTATTTTATGGTGCAACCATGCCCCCTTGGATCTGGACGATACAACGGCGTGGGATAGAGTAGTAAATTATTGGCTTGACAATTTTCTGCTTAGGCCGGAATATAAACGCATAGACGGAAAACCTGTAATTTTTATTTGGGAATTTCCCTGGCAAGCGCGCACTGTAGGATTTGAATCGGCGGCCGCAATGTTTGAGAGGGCTAAAGAACTTGCAAGAGGAAGGGGTATTGAGGATCTCTATTTTGTTGTTCTCATGCCGGCGCACATAGACCATTACAACGCCGCGGCAAGTACCGGAATCGATGCGATTACAGCCTACAATTGGCCGAGAACGCCGGACTATCAGGCAATAATGGATTATTATAAAGGGCCGCAAGGATGGCAATTTCTTTTAGACAGG
>JGI24705J35276_12237206_pt1 | contig 10176 bp, 2 predicted proteins | sample TergutNt197P4_FD_35276 | JGI IMG/M metagenome (IMG submission 35276)
GGATTGCGGCGCGAAGGCCGCAATGACGAGAAAATGATAGTTGCGCTAATTTGGCAGAGTTGTAAAGCTAGCTTTTAGAGGCGCCCTAAATATTATTTAATTTAGCCAGTAGGGAAACAAATAAGAAAAAGGATATTTGTTAGCCATAGCGAAGCTACTAAACGAGCAGTTATTAACTGTTGGCTATTATATGAATTGGAGTGTTTACATGAGTAACCGGGAAATTCTTTTACAAGTCAATAGCTTGAGAAAATACTTTAATGTGGGGGGTAAAAGTTTACTTAAGGCTGTAGACGGCGTAAATTTTCATATCGGGCGCGGCGAGACTTTAGGTTTAGTGGGGGAAAGCGGCTGCGGGAAATCTACTATTGGCCGTACTTTAGTAAGATTATATGAACCCACAGCCGGCAAAATATATTTTGCCGGTCAAGATATTACACGCTTTAACAAAGGGCAAAGTAAAACCTATGCCCGCCAGGCGCAGATGATTTTTCAAGACCCCTATGCCTCTCTCGACGCCCGGATGACGGTGGGAGATATTATTGGTGAAGGGATAGATATACATCGATTATACAAAGGTAAAGAGCGGCAGGAGGTTATTTATGCCAATTTACGAAAAGTGGGGCTGCAGCATGACCATGCCAACCGCTTTCCACATGAGTTTTCCGGTGGGCAGCGCCAGCGTATAGGCATTGCCCGTTCTTTGGCAATAGAACCGGAATTTATTGTTTGCGACGAACCCATTTCCGCCTTAGACGTTTCCATTCAGGCGCAAATAGTTAACCTGCTTATTAAATTGCAAGCGGAATTGGGACTCACCTATTTGTTCATAGCCCATGATCTTAGTATGGTCAAGCATATTTCGGATAGGGTGGGAGTAATGTATTTGGGCAAAATCATGGAAATAGCCGATAGTTTAGAAATGTATAAGAACCCTCAGCATCCATATACCAAAGCCTTGTTTTCCGCTATTCCCATAGCCGATCCGGAATATGAAAGCAAAAGAAAGCGTATACTCATACAAGGCGATGTGCCAAGCCCGGTAGACCCGCCTTCCGGCTGCCGTTTTCGCGGTCGCTGCCGCGAATGTACCCCCATATGCGCCGAGCAAGAACCCCCTTTACAAGAGATAGCAACAGGGCATTTTTGCGCTTGTCATTTATATTAAACCAGGAAGGAAGGATGACAAATGAATCAGGCTTTTGTGAAACAAAATGATGGCTGGCAAATGTGCGAGAAAAAACGTGAGTTTTGTCTTTACGCCGATGAGAACGGCCAATGTGTTTTGGAAGAATGCCGGGAGGAATAGCAAAATAACTGCCGAGCAAAAACAAACAAAAAGCCCTGCAGGGCTTTTTGTTTGTTTTTGGCGTGGCGGTAATTATTCTATTACTTCAAATACTATTTCTTCTTCAATAACATCTTCAATAACATCTTCAATAAGCGGCGCTGTATCTGCCGCAGCCTCCAGGGTTACCGCTTTGCTTAGAGGAATTCTGATATAAGAGCCTGCGCCCAATTGTATATCGAATGCGGGTGTACAAGCCGGGGTGAGGAGTGGGCTGAAATTGGGGTCTGTACCATAAACCATAATGGCTATTTGCTGACCCGCCTCGAAAGTGTAGGTATAAGGGTTAAGTTCTACCACATAGTCGTAGTATTGGCCGGGTACTATTTGGGTGGTTTGATAATAATAGCTGGGCACATAGTTGGTTTCCGGGACTTCGAACCAAGCTTTTCCGTCGTAGCTGGGGTTTTGAACATCGGTGTGGCCCCAAGTGACCCATTTGAAATTGCATTGGGTTGTGCCGACCGGGTTGGCATAACGAGTAGCTGTAGAAGCTGAAACGCCGCCGAAGGCTGGAAATACTGTGGTCGAACCGGTGGTAGCCGGAGATGTAGAGCCGGCGCGGTTAGATGTAGTACGGGCTTTGCGGCCTAACTCCATTATGGCTACGGAAAGATTGCCAAAAGGTTTGTCGGAAGCCAGACGCAAATGGGCGATTACCGAGCCGCTGATTTGTACTCTTTCGCTAAGTGGTTCTGAAATATAAAGCAAGCGTCCGTTCACCGGCTTATCTATGAGATCCATAAGGGTAAGGTTATCGCCATATGCGGTTGTGGTACGGTTAACACCCAAGAAGCGGTCTTCGGCCCAGCTGTATTGGGCGGAAGTGGGGCGGTTATTGCCGTCGCTGCTTTGGGCAATGATATTGGAAGGTCTATTGCTTTCGCTTACACCCACATGCAGAGGGGCAGTTAATTGAGCATGAATATCCATATCGGCAAAATGTTCTACCGCAGCTGTGGGCGCTGTATAAGAGAGTCGGCCTGCTTTGCCCGCTGGTCCGCCGGTCAAATAGACTTTTTCATAATGCATGCCGGGGATGATCACGCCGCGCTCTTCTACTGCCGGGTCATAATCATAACCTTCCATTGCGCCGGTAATATTATTGGCAATATAAATATCGTACATCAATTCGTCGATATTATTGTCCAACCCTAATAAAAAGTGGTCGAGGAACATCAAATACCATTTCAGCATGCCGCGTTCTACACCATCTTTACCGGGCACCAGGCGGCTGCTTTGGCTGGAATGGTTAGTAAGGCCGGAAACCAACTTATGGGTCCCTGAGAATTTATCCCGCATGCCTTGCAGCATTTCATAGGCATGACGGCTCATCACATTCCAATCGTGTTGGGCGCAGGTTTGCAATATACCCACGTCGGGCCTAATTTGGAAAAAGCCGCGGGTCAGATTACGGGAATCCCATTCGGCATTATAATCTCCGCTGACCCGGTCTTGTTTTTCCGTCATATATTGATGCGCCAGAACATAGGCTTTTTGGGCAGTAAGATCAAAATTCGGCCCTAAAGCCGGGGGTATAACATTATTGCCGCTTACATCGGCGTCGATGCGGCTGAAATTGAAGGAAGAGTGAAGATTCATATCTTCTCCGCCATAACCATCGGGGTTATGGATAGCTCCGCCGGAACGGTAATATTCATATAAACTGATGAAATTGGCTTCCGGCATAATAGCCTTGAGGTTCTCCACGCCGGTCATTGCGGTGACTATGGGGGTGGTGCCGGGATACGAAGTGCCATCCATGGCTACCAGACCGTTGGCCCAATCGGCTTTTGTTTCTATAGAACCGTTGCGGGTGGTATAAGCTGTTGCTTCGCCTTTGAACCATTTAACGGCAGCCTCGGCAGAAAGCCATTCTTCCATATGCAGGGTATTGGTAATACCTTCGGTATCTCTATTGCCCAGCAACTGGCCATAAACCATGGCATAACCACGGGTATAATAATGCTGATGCCTGGCGGGCGGGCTAACAGCGCTGGTACCGTTTCTCCAAGCTCCGACACTGCCGGCAGGGCCTTCACCGCTGATAACAGTGGCGGCGGGAACTTGTCCGGGTACTACGCCGGTATACCAGCTATCTACCGTGAAGGCGCCTTTTTCTTGCCACCAGATGGGATCCCAGGCCTCGGTTCCGGTATATTTGACATCTTCATAGGTCAAATTGGTAGTATCGGGGTTGACGCCGAAGGTTAGGGGATAAACATCTTTATAGCGGAAAGTTTCGGCGAGGCCCCGTAGATGGTCGTCGGTGCTGTTGATATAACTAGACATACGGCTATAACCCCTGGTTCCGGCGTGATAGGGGCTAAATTCCATTACTACCGGGCAACGGAACCCTGCTTTTGTTACAGGGCGGCGAATCCATAATGTAATGCGGTCGCGCTTACCGTCGCGGTCGGTATCGCAGGGTACTTCCACATAGACGATTTCATCTATGTAGCTGGAAGCATTGTAGTTGAATATGGGCATGGTGGTGGGCAGGCCTTGAGCATCCAAGCCTATCCATTCGGGATAAAGCGCCAGGTTAGTATAAAAACTCTTAACATAGTCGTTTTCATAAACTGTTAAGGGTAAATCTTTACCGGGGGCTGTGCCCGCGCCGATAAACCCAGCCGGTGGGTTAACCACAACCGAGGCGAAAGACAAGGCGGTTTCTGTTTTATCCCCGCTGAAATTACCCAGCGCTGTGAATTTTAAGGTGACGATTTTTTGTTCCGCCGTACAGCTTTCGCCGAAGACCACATTAAGGGAAGGTATGCTGCGTATAGATACTTTGCCGTTAAGCGGGCTTACTGCCGCTACTATACCTTGTAGATTTGTATAACCTTCGTATTTAAGCATATTTACGTCATAAGCAATTTCTGTAGAAATTTGGCTGTAATTTAGGTCGCCCGTAAGCAAAAGATCTACATTAACAGTTTCTCCCGCAAACACGCCTTGTTGATCCGGTTGCAGGTATACTTGATAATTATAGGCAATGAGCTCGCTTACCGAAACTGTTGCCGCGCCAATTTTATTGCCATTAGATTCGGAAGAAGCGGTAAGGGTGATAGTTTGGCCGCTGAGGTTTTTGGTGCGGATATCGCCCGGCAGCTCTATATACAAAGGTACGGTAATGTTTTGGCCGGCTTCTATGGCATAAAGATCGTTTAAAAGCAACCCTTCTAAATAACCACTGGCATTTACGCGGATGATATCGGTAGCAGAGCCGGTATTGGTGATATCGAAATAAGCTACCGCAACTTTTAGTGGCGTTTCGCGCTCAATATTGTTAAGGTTTACCGTAAGATCGCCGCCTACTGCCGCGCCGTCGTCATGGAGCATGCCCACGGTATAACTTAGAAATTCGCCATATTTGCCTTCATGATAATTCTTGGCTAAAATGTAGAAATGCATTTTATTGTAAGTATCATGCCATTCATTAACAGTATCGCCGGAAATAATATCTCTGCCATTGCGTTCTTCCCATTGACGCGCGCTGCTATGTTTAGTTCCGCTGCCAAGTTGGGAGGTCCCGTCGCTATTGACAATATAATCGCCTTTGTAATAGCCCGTATCGACAAAAGATTTACCGGCATGGAAAAGCGCGTCGTTTAATTGATCCGAATGGCCGATGCAATAATAGGTGGGTACACCGTTTAAGTAATAATCTATTAAGTTAATATTATACAGATGGGAATCGACTACCCAGCGGTGGGTATCGGTAGAACCGGATTGGATGCGGGAGATCAAAACCCCATGATCGGCGGCGAAGGAATCGTAACCGGATCTATCTACAACTTCAATTGCCGTACGACCGGCTCTCCAACGGCTGAGGGAATAACCGGTTGTTACAAGCGGTGTTACATCCGGATTAGCCGTATCGAAAGTTAAATTGATAGCCTTATAGAAATTGGGGCTGATAAGCCCATAATCTTCCAGTTGGGGATAAAGGCCGCCGTTATTCATGGGAATATTGCGCGCTACTATCTCTGCTACCACCGGGGTGCCGGTTTTAAGCTGGGCTACCGAGAGCTCTAATAAATCGCCGGCATCATAATAGGCGGCCCGTTGTTTCGAGAACATCATATAATGCGCGGGAGAACTACCGGCCTCTCGGCCGGAGGGTACCATCCAGCGGGAATGATATCCGCCCGGGCCAACTTTATCGCCGCGGCTCATCAAATCCCAATACTCGGTTTTGGGGCTGACATTCTGAGTCCACATAGTTGCTTCGTAATTGTCGGATAACCCGGTAATATGCCCGAATTCATGAGCAAAAACTCCCATGCCGTCGCTTTCGCCCTGGCCGGATTGGCGTATGGAGCGGCTGCCTCCGCCGTTTGCGGGGGATCGGGGTACAGTGGAAGAACCGGAACTGGACCAGCGGGATACTGTTGCGATCCAAGAAGACCAAGGTACATAACGGGTTGGTCCGGCATTACCATAGCTGTAAGTAGTCTGCCAAGCCCAATCTGCCGCCGGGAATTTGAATTCAAATTCGGCTAAAGTGCCGGCGGCTTTTCTTGACTTGACCTCTGCTACTTTGTCCCGCAGAAAGCTTTGGGTATAACCGTTTATAACCGGGGTAGTGCTATTAAAACTTGTCATAGTTGTTTCTAATTCCAACAGGAACTCGGGGTTTTTTGTGAGGATTTCTTCTACTTCTTCCATTTTTGCCCCGGGCCCGTACTCATAAGGTACTTCTTGGGGAGTGGCCCATTGCATTTGGCCGAATTCCAGCCAAACCGACGATTCGTCGTATCCGGAATGGAGAATAAAGAAGAAGTCGTAGTCGCCTAAATATATACCGTCATCCAAGGCGCAGGCTATGCCTTCATTCATCATATTGCGGTAATTACTTGAACCGGAAGTGGCGCGGCGGAAAACGGGAGGCAAATCTGACCAGTTGGTATAGCTTAAATCGAATTCAAACTCGAAGCCCGGTAAATGATAAGGGCCAAAAGACTCGAGATCTACCGCCCATTTACCATAAGAATTTTCCCGCCAAAATTCGTCTATGCTATGATAATGATTGATTTGCTGATTTTTGTTAAGATAATCTCTTATCCAGGTTGCATAATCATTTGCATTTACATGTATTACAGGATTTTTGGTCATGTTTTTTTCGAATTGACCAAACTGGTCATACAGGTAATAACCAAGTAAATCGCTGTTTAGTTCTTGGGTGGCAATAAAGGGCCTATCCCAAAAATCCACAAGAACCAAGGCACCTTTTATCGGCTCTGCGCCTCTGCCCATTGGATTTACCAAGCTGGCTGGGTTGAGTTCTGTAGACCAATCGATAACCGGGTTTGGCTTAAGCTCGTTCCATAGCATATCTTCTTGCAGTTTCCAGCTTTGCGGGTCGAGGGGGGGCGGCAGGGCGTCTTGGGCCGAGGCGCTAAAGATTGGTACAGCTATCAAGGTCATGATCAATAGTAAGTCTATCCATATTAATTTTTTCATAATAACATCCTTTCGCATAAATTGATTACTTGGCTATGATAGTAATATCAAGTTCCCTCAACTAACAGCTACTATAAGCTCCTAAGCAGCGTTTTAGGCCTCCTTTCACTATAAAATTGTAGTGAATAATACTAATTATTCACTACAATGTATTTATTTTACTATATAAGGATGGTTTTAGCAAGGCGAAAATAACAGCGCTTTGAAAAGTACGGAATAATGCAAAAGGCGCCCTCGTACGAGGGCGCCTTTTATGCGCTTACTATATATCGTTATCTAGTTGCTAAAGCCGGTGGTGGTTATTCTATTATTTCAACTACTTCTTCAACTACTTCTTCTATTTCCTCAACAATTTCTTCAATGGCCGGGCTGGCTTCCAGGGCTACGGCTTTGCTTAAAGGCAGGCTGATATAAGAGCCCGCACCCAGTTTAACATCGAAGCCGCCGGTGCTGGCTGCATTGAGGCAAGGGCTGGCTAAGGTGTCGGTGCCGTAAACGATAACGCCTATTTGCATACCGGCTTTGAAGAGATAGTTATAGGGGTTTAGTTCCACTACATAATCGTAGTATTGGCCGGGTACAAGCGCTGTGGTTTGGAAGTAGTAATTGGGGATATAATTATGCTCAGGTACTTCAAACCAAGCTTTTTTGTCTGTGCTGGGGTTCTGGGCGTCGGTATGGCCCCAGGTAATATACTTGAAGTTGCTGGCGCTGCCGGTGCCCACAGGGTTGGCATAGCGGCTGGCTGTAGTGGCGGTGGCGCCGTTTTCCGCCGGGAATACGGTAGTAGAACCGGTGGTGGAGGTGCTAACGCTTTCGATACGTACTGCTACACGCTGTTTACGGCCTATTTCTACTAAGGCAACGGTAAGGTTGCCCGTGACTTTGGTAGGCGCCATATTCAGATGTACCACCGGGGTGCCGGAAAGCATTGTATCTTCTGTAAGAGGCTCGCTTAAATAAATCAGACGGCCGTCTACGGTTCTGTCGACAGCGCCTATCAGGGAGCCATAAGTTCCGTAAGCAGTGGTGGTACGGTTAACGCCGATCACGCGGTCGTCGCAATAATTGATTGCGGCGGTGGTGGGTGTTTGATTGCCTTGTGAAGAGGGAACACTGATCCAGCTGGTAGGTCTATTGGGAGCGCCGGCATGTTGGGGAGCGGCTATCTGCTGATCTATGGTGAGATCGTCGAAATGCTCTACCGCTGTTGTCGGTTCATTGTAAGAAAGGCGTCCGCCTTTGCCGGCAGCGGCCGGAGCAAGATAGATCTTCTCGTAGTGGGTTCCGGGTATAATGGTTCCGCGCTCTTCTACCGATCTGTCGTAATCATAACCTTCAATTACGCCGGTGATTTGATTGGCGATATTAATATCGTACATCAATTCATCTACTTTATTATCCAGGTGTAGCAGGAAGTGGTCGAGGAACATCAGATACCATTTCAGCATACCGCGTTCCACGCCATCTTTACCCATTACCAAGCGTCCGGTTTGGCTGGCGTGTTTGGTTAAGGTAGAAACCAGTTTATGTGTACCATAAGCACCCGGGTTATAACCGCCGAAATTATCACGCAGGGCTTGCAGCATTTCATAGGCATGGCGGGGCATAACATTCCAGTCTTGCTGGCCATTGGTTTGCAAAATGCCCACATCATCCGGAATTTGGCCATAGCCGCGGGTCAGGTTACGGGCATCCCATTCATCGTTATAATCGCCGGTAGCGCGGTCTTCGCCAGCCATCATATGCTTTTGTGTAGCTACATAAGCCTGTTGGGCCGCCAGACCAAAGTTAGTTCCGGTTGCGGAAGGTATACCGCTGCTGGAATCGGCGTTGAAACGGCTGAAGTTATAGGAAGAATGCAGGTTCATATCTTCTCCGCCATAACCTTCGGGACCATGCAGGGCGCCGCCGGAACGGTAATACTCGTACCAGCTGGTAACATTGGCTTCCGGCATAATGGCTTTAAGGCCGCTAACGCCGGCCATGGCCGCTACCGTGGGTGTGGTGCCGGGGTAAGAGGTGCCGTCTAAAGCTATTAAACCACTGGCCCAGTCGGCTTTAACTTCTACGGTACTAGTGCGGGTGGTATAGGCTTTAGCTTCGCCGTTAAACCATTTGCAGGCAGCCGCTGCGGAAATCCATTCCTCGGCGTGCAGACTGTTGGTGATGCCGTAGCAATCTTGGTTGCCCAGTAATTGGCCGTAAACCGTAGCGTATCCGCGTACAAAGTAGTGACTCCATCTGGCGGGCGGGCTCCAGGAAGTTGTGGTAGTGGCTGCGCTGACGCCGGTGGGAAGGGTGGCGGCGGGCACAGCGCCAGGTGTTACTCCGGTATACCAACTATCTACTGTGAAAGCTCCTTGGTCTTTCCACCAAACGGGATCCCAAGCTTCGACGCCTTTATATTTGATATCATCATAAGTCAGATGAGTGGTATCGGGATTGGCCTGCAGTTCCACATTATAGTTGGGCCAGAATTTAAAGGTGGATTGCATATCTTTAACATGCGGGTCGGTGCTATTATTGAAAGCTGTATTATTGACCCTGCTCCAGTCTACGGTACCATTATGATAGGGAGAAAACTCCATCACTACCGGGCATTTGAAGCCATCAAGGGTGCGGGGGCGGCGGATATATAGGGAAACGCGGTCGCGCCGGCCGTCACGATCTGTATCTACGGGAACTTCTACCCAAACTCTTTCCACAATATAATTGGAAGCTGCGCTCATAGAAAAGATAGGCATAGTGGTGGGCAGGCCTTGGGCATCTGTACCTATCCAGTTCGGATATAGTTCGACGTTTTTATAAAAGCTCTTGATGAAGTCATTTTTATAGATGGTCTGCGGCAGGGCTATTCCGGGGGCAGTGCCCGCACCGACAAAGCCAGCCGGGGGATTAACAAGTATCGAGGCAAAATTAAACAGGGCCTCGGTTGTGTCTTCGGTGAAATTGCCCAGCGTGGTGAAGTTCAAGGTAACAATTCTCACATCCTGTGCGCAGGATTCGCCAAAGACCATGTTAAGCGAGGGCACGCTGCGGACGGATACTTTACCTGCCAAGGGGCTGACCGCCGCTACAACGCCCTGCAAATTGGTATAGCCGTTGTATTGTAGTAAATTGGTGTCATAGGCTATCTCGGTAGAAAATTGAGTATAGTTGAGGTCGCCTGCCAGCATTACATCAATATTAACGCTTTCGCCGGCCGATACGCCTTTTGCATCGGAAACCAGATAGACATGGTAGTTATAACCAACGAGGTCGCTAGCCAAAACTGTGGCCGAACCGATCTTCGCATTATTGGATTCGGAAGAGGCGGTGAAGGTGATGCTCTGCCCGCTGATATCTTTGGTGCGTAT
>JGI24705J35276_12237204_pt1 | contig 10174 bp, 9 predicted proteins | sample TergutNt197P4_FD_35276 | JGI IMG/M metagenome (IMG submission 35276)
CATAGCGGTCGTCATCGTCGTGAAAGGAGATGATGCCCTTGGAGCGCAGGATCTTCTGCCCCTCCGTCGCAACCAGGTTCTGTATCCAGGGAAAGAAGCGGTCCGGATCGAGCGGCTTGTCCGTCTTCAGCGCCAACGACTGCATGTCCTCGTCGTGATAGTGCTTCAGCCCGTGACCGTGGTGATCATGGTGATCGTGGTCGTGATGGTGGTGATGATCGTGGTCATGATCGTCGCCAGCCTCCAGGAAATTCGGCTCGATCTCAAGGATGCGGTCGAGATCGAAAGCGCCACGATCGAGCACATCCGCCAGCGCCACTTTGCAGCGCTCAGTGGGGTGCAGCCTTGCATAAGGATTAATGCCCCGGATCCGGGCCTCAACTTCGGCAAGCTCGGCTTTTGAGACGAGGTCGGTCTTGTTCAGCACGATGACGTCAGCAAAGGCGATCTGATTCTTGGCTTCGGGGGCGTCCTTCAAGCGGTCGGACAACCACTTGGCATCGGCGACCGTCACCACCGCGTCGAGCCGGGCATTCCTCTGCACATCCTCGTCGACAAAGAAGGTCTGCGCGACCGGCGCTGGATCGGCGAGCCCGGTGGTCTCGACGATGATCGCGTCGAACTTGCCGCGCCGCCTCATCAGCCCTTCCATGATGCGCACGAGGTCGCCGCGCACGGTGCAGCAGATGCAGCCGTTGTTCATTTCGAACACTTCCTCATCGGCACCGATGATGAGGTCGTTATCGATGCCGATCTCGCCGAATTCGTTGACGATGACAGCATATTTCTTGCCGTGGTTTTCCGACAGGATGCGATTCAACAGGGTGGTCTTGCCCGCCCCGAGATAGCCGGTCAGAACCGTTACGGGAATCTTCTGGGACGTCACTTCAGACATAGTTGCTCCGAAATCATGCATTCGCGCGAGGAGGCCAAGCAGGTTTTGTTTTGCGGCAGGTCTCGATCGAAAAAGGTGGAACACTTTGCACAAACGGCACAAACGCAACCCTTCGGGTCCGAAACCTGCTTAGAGGGGCCCTGCCCTATTGGTCAAGCGCACTGGTCAATGTCCTAATATTGTGCCTGACCATGTCAATGTAAGTGGGCGCAGGCCCCTTTTCGTCAGTCAGGCTGTCGGAAACGAGGGTCCCGCCCACCTTGGCTCCGGTTTCCGCTGCGATCCGCCGGATCAGACGATCATCGCTGATGTTTTCAAGAAACACCGCCGGAATTTTCGCGTCCTTTATCTGCTTGATGATCTCAGCGATATCGCGCGCGCTGGGCTCGGTGTCCGTGGAAACGCCGAGCGGCGCAATGAACTGTATACCATATTCGGCAGCGAAATAGCCGAAGGCGTCGTGGGTGGAGATCACCTTGCGCCGCTCTGGCGGGATCTTTGCCACGGCCTCGCGCACCTCGCGGTCGAGTGCATCGAGCTTTTTCAGATAGAGCTCCGTCTGCTCACGGAAAAACTCTGCGTCAGCCGGATCAGCGCCAATGAGTGCATTGCTGATGTTGGTCACATAGACTTTGGTGTTGGGGACGGATTGCCAGGCATGCGGGTCGACTTCCGAGCCGGGCTCCATGGGCGCGATACCTTTGCTCGCGATCACAACCTGCGCCTTGCTGGCGGAGGATTGCACGAGCCGCTCCAGCCAGCCCTCAAGTCCGAGGCCGTTGACGATGACGAGTTTCGCATCCGCGATCCGCTTCGCGTCCCCCGGCGACGGCATATAGACGTGGACGTCGCCTTTGGCGCCGACCAGCGTCGTGAGGTTGACGCGGTCGCCGCCGATATTGCGGACCAAGTCGGCCAGTATGGAGAAGCTCGCAACGACGTTGAGCCGCTCGGCTGCCTTGAGCGGCGAAGCCGTCAGCAGAGTGGCAAGCAGCAGGAGCACAAGTCGTCGCATTGCGTCACGCCTCCAGATGCCGGCGGGGAAACATCTGCCGGACGAGCCCGCCGACGCGGCCGAACAACACCGAAACAACGTACAGCGCCGCCGCCACCAGAATGATCGCAGGCCCCGAGGGCACGCGGGTCTGGAACGACAGCACAAGTCCCGCATAGCCGGAAACCGCTGCAGTCATCACCGCAATGCAAATCATGGCCGTAAGATCACGCGACCAGAACCGCGCGATGCTGGCGGGCAGGATCATCAGGCCGACTGCAAGCAAGGTGCCAAGCGCCTGAAAGCCGTTGACGAGGTTGATGACGACAAGCGCCAGGAAGGCAAGATGCGCCGGACCACCGGCCCGGCTCACAGTGCGCAGAAACAGCGGATCGACACTCTCGATAACCAGCGGCCGGTAGATGACCGCGAGCACCAGGAGCGTGACCGTGGCATTGAAGGCGACCACCAGCAGCGTCTGGTCGTCCATGGCGAGGATGTTGCCGAACAGTACATGCAGCAGATCGATATTGGTGCCCTTGATCGAGACGATGGTCACGCCCAGCGCCAACGATGTGAGATAGAAGGTTGCGAGCGAGGCATCCTCCCTCAGCTCCGTCGAGCGCGCGACGACACCTGCGAGAATCGCAACCGCAAAGCCTGCGATCAGGCCGCCGAACGTCATCGCAAACAGATTGAGCCCGGAGAGCAGAAAGCCGATCGCCGCCCCCGGCAGGATCGCATGCGCCATGGCGTCGCCAACAAGGCTCATCCGCCGCAGCATCAGGAACACGCCGATGGGTGCGCCGGCAAGCGACAATGCGATAACCGCGGCAAGCGCGCGCCGCATGAACTCGAATTCGGCGAACGGGCCGATCAGCACGTCATGGAGCATGATCAGTACGTCATGAAACATCACGCCGCCTGAGACTGACTGTCATCGACCGCGCATGCTGCCGCGCTGTCGTCAAATGCCGCGCACATTCGCATCGCGACTGTAAGGTTTTCCGGGGTCAGTACCTCTTTCGTGGGTCCCCACGCCACCGGACCGCGTGCCAACAACAATGTTTCGGTGAAATGGTCGCGCACCATCTCCATATCGTGCAGAGCGGCCAGCACAGTGCGGCCCTCGCCGTGCCAACGCTTCACCAGCGCGAGCAAGTCGGCGGTCGTCTTGCTGTCGATGGCATTGAAGGGCTCATCCAGCACGATCAGCTTCGCATCCTGCAACAGCACCCGCGCAAACAGCGTGCGCTGCATCTGCCCACCCGAGAGTGTGCCGATGGGACGGTTCTCAAAACCGCTAAGACCAACAGCTGCGATCGCACCGAGAATCTTCTGACGAGCAGCCTTGCCGATGCCGCCGAACAAGCCGATGCCGCGCCACAGGCCGGTGCTGGCGAAATCGAACACCGAAATCGGAAAGCTGCGATCGATATCGGCACTCTGCGGCAGATAGGCGATGTCCCTGGCGTCGAGGCCGCCGAGATGGATAGCGCCCGAGAGCGGCTTGAGGATGCCAGCGATGCCGCGCAGCAGCGTCGACTTGCCCGCACCATTCGGCCCGATCACCGCCATGAGCGCACCGGAAGCGACCTCGCCCTTCAGATGATGCACCGCCGGGTGCCGGTCATAGCCCAATGTGACATTGCCGAAGTGCAGTTGCGCCGCCATGCTCACCTCATCGCCAGCCAGACCGCGGCCCAGAGCACCAAACAGACGGCCGCCGCAGCGATCAGCCGCGCGACCATCGTCATGTGCAAAATTGACCAATGTGCCGCCTGCGCCGGATGCGGTGCGGACATCCCATGAGCATGCGGAGGCACGTGGGCAGGCCCATGCGAATCCGCGGGCCCGTGCAAATGGGTTTGCTGATGCTCGTGGCGATGGGCCTGGGATGCGGTGGGAACCATCGCCGGATGTTATATTATAACATTACCCTTGTCCATTGACGGTGAGGAGAGCACGGCGACCGTCAGCCGCCTCCCCGCTGTCCGCAATGCGCCTCGGGCCACGTCCGAACAACTGGAACGGCTCGCCCCCCGCCGGTCCAAAAACAGGAGCCGAGAAAAAAGGCGGCCGGGTTCGCGGCCGCCTTTCTTGATATCGCAGGTGATTGAGATCACCGGGGGGTGATCGAGATCACACCTTTTCGAACAGCGACTCCACATATTCCCAGTTCACGAGGTGTTCGACGAACGCCTTCATGTAGTCGGGACGACGATTGCGGTAATCGATGTAGTAGGTGTGTTCCCAGACGTCGCAAGTGAGGAGCGGGATGGCACCGTGCACCAGTGGATTCTCGGCGTTCGGCGTCTTGGAGATTTCGAGTTTGCCGCCCTTCATCTGCAACCAAGCCCAGCCGGAGCCGAACTGGCTCACACCCGCGGCCTGAAAGTCCACCTTGAACTTCTCGAAACCACCGAGATCTTCATTGATCTTCTTCTCAAGCTTAGCAGGCAGCTTGTTACCGCCGCCATTTGGCTTCATGCAGTTCCAGAATTGGGAGTGGTTGTAGTGCTGGCCGACATTGTTGAAGACCCCCACGTTCTTCCCGAACGAGCCCTTGATGATCTCCTCAAGGGATTTGCCCTCCCATTCGGTCCCCTTGATAAGGTTGTTCGCGTTGGTGACATAGGCCTGATGGTGCTTGTCGCGATGATATTCCAGCGTTTCCTTCGACATATAGGGCCCGAGGGCGTCGTAGGCGTACGACAGTGGTTGCAGCGTGAATGTCATGGGTTCTTGTCCAGGAATATGATGGAAAACGTGTCTTAAACGGATCACCCTTATAGAAGGTTCCAAAACGGAAAAATACTGCAATTTGCCGAAACCTGTTGATGAGACGTCGAGCCGTTCAGCTCAAGAATATCGTTGTCTCTGAAACGCTTAGAGGGCAAACATCAAAGGGATCGCGCGAACCGATTGAACGCCAGCCGGATACTCTTGTGCTTTCAGATACGCCTTTGCCTTGTCGCATTGCCCATTGATCGCGCGGATGCCAGTGACGATGGGGCAAGTGACATTCTTCCAACCGCCCTCTGCCCTCCGGCGAAAGCCGCACGGCTGTAATTCAGAGGCTGGCAGCAGACTCCTTGTCAGGTTTCTACGATCAACAAGTGTCGGTCTCGGTTAAAACCAGCCAGCAAGGAGTGGTTGAAAGAGCTCAGTCGGTTCTGCCGAAGTTACTCCGAGGAGCCCGCATGGGCGCAATTGGTTACAAAGTCCGAATGTGCAGATGGCTCCTGGCATGGACTGTAGACCCGATCGATGTCCCGGACGATAAACGGCCCGCAAAGTAGATGTGTTCATGCATCAAGGCGTGCGCACGAGCGGGCTGGCGCTGCAGGATAGCATCCAGGATGCGGTGATGATCGTCGTGGGAGCGACGCATGACCGCGTGGTCGTGCGAGAGGATTTCGCGCTGCGACAACAGCGGTATCTCCTGGGTTTCCCTGACAAAGCGCGCGACCCAGGAATTCTGCACCGCATCAATGATGGACTGGTGAAACTCCAAATTCATCGTGCGGTAGGACTCCATCGTCTCCTCTGAAAGTTGGTCGGAGGCGAGGATACGATCGCCGACCTTGAGTTTCTTCTTCAGTTCATTGGCGAGTTCCGCGCTGATGCCATTCTCAGCAGCTCTCCGGCATGCTGTCGCTTCCAGGCTGGCTCTTGCCTCGTACGCATCAAGAATCACCTTCTCGGTGAACTCGGATACGACGTAGCCGCGCTTTGGCTGGTACTCGACCAAGGCGGTATTCAACAACGAAATCAGGGCGGCACGTACGGGAGTGCGCGACACGCCCATTTCGCGACTCAACGGAGTCTCCTCCAAATGATGTCCAGGAGGGTAGTGTCGGAACAGAATCCGTCTCTTCAACTCATTGGCAATTTCTTGGGAATGCGTGGTGTACACGCGCTTGAGTTCGCCGCCCGATCCGATGTGCGGTGTGCCGAGCGTTGCGGCAGGAAGTGAGAGAAGAGACATAGCTTTAACCCCACCTGTGTGGGGGCAAAGGCCAAGGCGGACGCTTGCAGGGAACGTCGCGTGAGCGACAGCTGCTTGGCGTACCACCGGGACACCCCGCCCGTGGACGAATAACGATGTCGGGGCAGGTCTCCTGGCTCGCGGGTCGTGGCAGCTGTCCGGCCTTCCCAAAGCCCCTCAGGGACTTCAGTGACTTTGTTGGACAACGGCTCGTCGCTCACAGTTGCGGGGGCAACGCCGGATTTACACCGGCTTCCCTCTTAGCTCCGGATCAAGCTGACCCGGAGAACCTCGACGAATCCGATTATCAATGAGAAGCCTGTCAAGTCAACAGGGCGGACAGACCAAACTCTGGACGCCGAGCAGGACAGGACAGCCGGTTTCCGACAAGGACTTCGCCAATCGAAACCTTCAAGGTTCTAATCCTCGCCCATGGCGCGACCGACGCTGTTGATCATCACCAACTTCGCGTTCTCATCGGCTGACAGGCGAAAGATCAGTGCCCACGGAGTCAAAGTCGTACCGGCCGTGCGTGCAGCGGGCATCACAGCCTGACCGCCCCATAGAGAATTCCCGCGTAGGTCTCCTGATTGAGCACGACATAGGCACTGGATTCCGACTCCAATACGAACAGCGGATCGGCGATCACGTTCGGATCGAACCCTTGACGCGCGAGCTGCCCCCTCTTCTGCTTGAACGTGTGCGTCGTATCGAGTTGCGACGATATGCGGACAAATACCGGACGAGCGTAGTCTGGCAGACAGCGAGCGAGATGCGCGGCGAACGCATCAAGGTCAAAGCCCTCGTTCACCACGATCGTGCTCATGCCGGCACGGCCATCTGCCCGGGGAACGCTGACACCATAGGTGGCGGCATCGACAACGCCAGGAAAATCTCGTACCGCGTCGTTCACTCCCGAGGTGGAGACGTCCTCACCCCTCCAGCGAAAAGTATCGCCGATGCGATCGACGAACTGGAAAAAGCCGTTACCATCAAGACGCATCAGATCGCCGGTGCGAAACCAGGCGTCGCCTGCGGCGCAGACATCGCGGAGAATCTTCTTCTCGGTCTCGCCGGCATCTGTATAACCCTCGAAGCAGCCACCGCTTTCATCGGCAAGGCCGATGCGCCCGATGGCCTCGCCCACCTCGCCCCACTCACAAACCATGCAAAGTCCATCAGCATCGCGAAAAGGAACGCCGCTGTCGGGATCGACCTTGACGATTGCTGCTGGAAAGCGATGCGCGAGCAGCGGCGGAATCCGGCCGATCGAGCCCGGCTTTCCCTCAACATTGAAGAGCGAAAAGTTGCCCTCGGTCGCGGCATAAAATTCCAGAATGTGTGGAATCGCGAAGCGCGCCTGAAAGTCCTCCCAGATATCCGCGCGCAACCCATTGCCCGTGACGAGCCGCAGGCGGTGGCGTGTCTCATATTCCGACGGCGGGGCCATCAACAGATGGCGGCAGAGCTCACCGAGATACTGGAACAACGTGCAATCGAAATCCACGATGTCGTGCCAGAAATTCGACGCGGAGAATTTCTGGGCGATTGCGACCGAACCGCCGCCCGCGAGCATGCTGCATGGCGCGAAAATGCCACCCACGGAATGAAACAGTGGCAGGCAATTATAAAGCCGGTCCTTGGGCGTCACGCTGGCGAGGCCTGCGAACAAATAGCTCCAATTGAGGATGCGGAGATGGCTGATGCGAGCAGCCTTCGGCAGTCCCGTCGTGCCGGAGGTGTAGATCAGGAGCGCGCGATCATTGATGGAGATGTCGCCGCGCTCTTCCGGCGAGAGCGGAGCGTCGTCCAGTGCCGCCAAAGCAGCGTCGAGCGAGCCTTGGATAGATTCTTGAGTCGATTCTTGAGTCGATTCTTGGCCGAGCGCATCGCCATGCGTCCAGACTTTTGCTGCCGATTTCATATGCGGCATGGCGCTCGCCATCACGTCCGCCAACTCGCGACTGATGATGATATGCGCGGGATCCGCGACGTCGATACAAAAGGCCAGCGATGGCCCGACCAGCTTTGTGTTGATCAGCGCCGCCACGCCGCCGATGCGGCTGATACCAAGCCAGGCAGCAATGTAGTCGACGCCATTGGGCATGATCAGGCAAACGGTTTCCCCCTTGGCGAGGCCGACCGAAAGCGCCCACCGCGCATAACGGTTGATGCGCCTTGCCAGCGCGCCGTAATTGAGCGTCTCGTGTTGCGAGACCAGCGCCGGGCGGTCCGGCTGACGCGCTGCCCAATCCTCGACGACGTCGGCAAACAGCCGGCCCGGCAGCGTCTCGATGCGCGCGGTAAGCTCGATTGCCTTCAGCCATATCTTCGAGACTGAGAGGGCGCGCGCAGTTTCCGTTTGTTCAATATCGCCGGAGCTCATGTCGCCTGCTCTTCTCACGGTAACCATAAACCGCAAGCTCCTGACCAGGCGTTAAAGACAGGGCAAAGCCGAGCGTGCCGCCGTTCGGACTCCAGCGAATCTGCCGCTTGATTGTGACATCAAGCGGCTCGATCTGCACTGCCCTAATGACCCGATCGGTGATGGTGGCGCCGATGCACTCGCCGATCCACTGGTGCCCCGCTCGGCACGTAGTAGGGGTTGACATCACAGCTGGCGGGTCGGCCTGAAGCACTGGCACGACACTGGTCCAGCGTCATGAACGAGCAGTCGAAAAAATCGCCGCCGCCACCAGGCCCACCGGTGAATACATGCATGCAGACCGGATAACGCGGATCGTAGGTCTGGGCCTGTGCGGTGGACGCGGCAAGCCACGTGCCGATGACCATCATGATACAAAGCGGTATGCGCATGAGAACCTTCCTTGAAGAACCCGGCACGGCGGCGCAAGCAGCCGCAGAACCGATGTAACGCCGACATCGTGTTGAATGGGACGCCCCCCGATCGGATCTGCCACTCGGTGCGCGGCGGGATGTCGAACGGACGCGCCCTATGGCATAGCCCAGGACTGGGCCTCCACCAAAGGGATAGGCGCGGTTGCATTTCTGATCAAGCAGCAACTGCCGGACTCTCTCGCCAGGACGCATCTCGTGCTAGACTGCAGCGAATCATCGCGCAGCACATTCCAGACCCGACAAACGCACGAACAGCGCCAACGCGCATGGATCTCTCATGCTTGCGATGATCCTTTTGCTGGTTGTTTCTGGCTTCATTCTCTGCGCCATCATCATCGCGGTCTACGAACGCGCTGCGCAACGGACATTGCGTCGAAAGCGCTAGCAGGACAACACCTCGTTGCGAGAGCAACTTGGCGACCATGCCCTTCTACCCCGTCAGGCATTATCAGTTTTCACGTTCACGTCCGACAGCCATGCTGCGCTGCAAAAAGGGTTTCATGGGAACCCTTACCTCAGACAGCCCCGCGAAAATCGCATGGCTGGCTTGGTCCTTTGACAAAGGTCGAAACAGGGAGGCGCGGTTTCCCGCTCGTGAGGCTCTTGGCAGGCGGCCAAAGTCTTGGCCGCCAAGCCTTGGCACTGACCAAGTCTTGCCCCTGAAACGAAGGCGGCCCTGGAACGCGGCAGTTCCCAAAGCATTTTGTTCAGAGGGCTCCTTCGAAAACGCACATTCGCGCTCAAGCTGTGGGGCGCGGCTCACGCTTGAGGAGAGATGTGCTGACCAGTTGATGGTTGCAGGCATGCAGGAGAGCATTTCTTCTCCGTTCATTCGCTATCCGATCGGGACCTCGCTGTTGATGGCGGGCATCCTGTTTGTCGGCGTTGTTGCCTATCCGCTGCTGCCGGTCGCGCCGTTGCCACAGGTCGACTTTCCGACGATCCAGGTATCAGCGTCGCTGCCTGGCGGCAGCCCGGAGACGATGGCCTCCTCGGTTGCCCAGCCGCTGGAGCGCCAGTTGGCGCAGATCCCCGGCGTCTCGCAGATGACTTCGACAAGCTCGCTCGGCTCGACGGCGGTCACCATCCAGTTCGACCTCAACCGGCAGATCGACGCCGCCGCCAATGACGTGCAGGCTGCGATCAATGCCGCCAGCGGGCAATTGCCGAAAGACCTGCCGTCGCCGCCAACCTATCGCAAGGTCAACCCGGCCGATTCGCCGATCATGATTCTATCGGCGACCTCCGAGACACTGCCGCTGACGGTGGTCAGTGATCGCACCGACGCGCAGCTTGCCCAGCAGATCAGCCAGCTCTCCGGAGTGGCCCAGGTCTTCGTCGGCGGCCAGCAAAAGCCGGCCGTTCGCATCCAGATCGACCCGGCAAAACTTGTCGCCAAGGGCCTGTCGCTTGAGGACGTGCGCAGCCAGATCGC
>JGI24705J35276_12237203_pt1 | contig 10171 bp, 5 predicted proteins | sample TergutNt197P4_FD_35276 | JGI IMG/M metagenome (IMG submission 35276)
GGCGCATGTTCTCGTGGTTGGGCACAAAGGGCAGTTGCAGCTCCAGGTTGACGTTGAGCATCCAGTTGAAATAGAAGGCGTCGTCGGTCTTCAGCCGGAATTGGTAGACCTGCTCGATCCCTTCCACCACTTTCTGGGCCACGGCTTCGGGATCGTTAATGATGATCCTGTACATTTGCCGGGTGGCCGGGCCGAGGGTTTCGATGATGAAGCGGTCGATCCGCTCGAAATAGCCGGCGGACTCGGCCGGGCCGGTGAAGATCAGGGGCAGGGGGATGCGCGAGTTCTCCGGATCAAGGAGAATGGCTAAGATGTAGAGGATCTCCTCGGCTGTGCCCACGCCGCCGGGAAAGACAATCACCGCATGGCCGACGCGGACAAAGGCCTCCAGCCGCTTTTCAACGTCCGGCATGATCACCAGTTCATTGACAATGGGGTTGGGTGATTCCGAGGCAATGATCCCGGGCTCGGTGATACCCAGATACTGGCCGTCGTAGATCCGCTGCTTGGCATGGCCGATGGTGGCGCCTTTCATTGGGCCCTTCATGGCGCCGGGACCGCAGCCAGTGCAGATGTCGAGGCCGCGCAGCCCAAGCTGATAGCCGACCTCTTTGCTGTAATCGTATTCGTTCGGAGAGATCGAGTGGCCGCCCCAGCAGACCACCAGGCGCGGTTTGGTGTGCGGCCGCATGATCCCGGCGTTGCGCAGGATATGGAACACCGCGTTGGTGATGCCGTCGGAACTGGCGAGGTCGAAGCGGGGATTGTGGTTGATGGCGTCGTCGGTATAGACGATGTCGCGGAGCACGGCAAAGAGATGATCGTTGATTCCCCGGATGATTTTGCCGTCGACAAAGGCGCTGGCCGGAGCGTTGCGCAGGTCGAGCCTGATGCCGCGCTCCTCCTGGATCACCCGGATATCGAAATGCTGAAAGCGCTGCAACAGCTCGCGACCGTCGTCGAGGTAATCGCCGTTGTTGAGCACAGCCAACGATGAGTTGCGGAACAGGGGGTACAGTCCGCCCCGGCTGGCATCGAGCAGCTTGCCCACCTCCAGCCGGGAAAGGAGATCCAAGCTGGAGGCGGGGCTGATGCAGGCGTCGACCAAGTCTTGGGACGGAAGGATTGTAAGTTTTTTCACGCGGAATTGTCCGGCAAGCGTGAATGGATTGCGGCCGACGCCCGCTGGCACGACAAGGCGTTGGTCGGTAGTGATGGCCGGGGAAGGTCAGCCGGCGTGGTTGTCTCCTCCGGCCAGCAGGGGCGGGCTTGCCGTCTCCAGGCATTGGCGAATCTGCTCCTGCACCAGTCGATTGAGCGAGTCGTAGCTGTGGCCGTCGGGGAAGATCGGCGGTTGGAAGCGGACCGAGATCCGGCGGAAAGGAAGCGGCAGACGTGAGCCGGCGGGCAGGGCTTCGAAGGCGCCGCGGATGGCCACCGGCACTACCGGCACATTGAGCTCCTTGCTCAAGATGGCGAAGGTTTTCTTGAATTCGCCCAGAGCGCCGTTGAGAGTGCGGGTGCCTTCGGGAAAAATAATAATATTCTTGCCGTCCCGCAGCAGCATGGCCACTTTCTGGATCGATTCCAGCACGTCGGAGTTGATATCCATGACCACGATGTTGTTGCGGTCGGCCAGAAAACGCAGCCAGCGTTTACGGACATGCTTGGCCTTGGCGTAGAAGCAGGTGCGCCGCATCAGCGCGTTCTTCAGGCCGGCGGCCACCAGGAGGCCGTCGATGAAGCTCTGGTGGTTGGGGGCAATGATGCAGGGGGTGTCGGGGATATTCTCCCGGCCCTCGGTGCGGAAGCGGAAATAGCAGCCAAGCAGCAGGCGGCTGGCGTTTTTGAACAGGTTGGTGGTGAACCAGGCACGCGGCAGGTGGCTGTCGATCTGTTCAACCAGGATGTCCCGCCAGTTGATCAGCTCCTCGGCGATCTTCTCCTTGCGCTCGGCCACATACCCGCTCAACTGGCGCAGGGTGGGAATCCGCATCAAATGCTCCTCAGCGATTTCCACCCCGAAGGTCTTCTGGATGAACACCAGCAGGCTGACCTTGTCGAGGGAATCGAGGGCGGCGTCGATCTCCAGGTGGTCGTCCGGGGCAATGGCCCGGACGGTTTGATTTTCCAGGAAGCGGTGGATCAGCCGGTACTCCTCTCCGGCCGGATGCTCCACTTTGGCTGCGCGCCCCTGCCGGGCCGCAACCAAAGACGGCAACTGGAAACGTTTGAGTTTTGCCAGTCGGGTGCGGGGCAGCTCACACTCCACCAGGGTGAGGCGCTGCAGCCTTTTGGCCGGCGAGGCCTTTTGGTTGTAGCGGTCGATGACCTGCCAGCGGAAGTAGTCATCCATCCGGCTGATGCCTTTTTCCCGCAGTACGGCCAAATTGGGGCGGATCACCACCTGGAGCAGGTCGTCCGCAAGCAGCACGCCTGCCTCGGCAATGGCGGGATCAAGGGCCTCCAGCTCCTGCTCGATCAGCGCCGGGTTGATGTTCTTGCCGTTGGCCAACACCAGGATTTCTTTGATGCGGCCGGTGATGAACAGGCGGCCTTGCTGGTCGAGATGGCCGAGGTCGCCGGTATGCAGCCACCCGTCCCGCAGCACCTCGGCGGTTTCCTCTGGTCGGTTCCAGTACCCCTGCATGATATTATCGCCCCTGGCCAGGATCTCGCCGTCGTGGAGGGCGATGGTGGTGCAGCTCATGGCCGTGCCCGCCGAGCCGATGTGGACCTGGCCCGGCCGGGTGAAGGTGATCATCGGCGCCGCCTCGGTCATGCCGTAGCCTTCCAGGATTTCGAAGCCTAAGGTGGTGAACTGTCGGCCCACCTCCGGGTCCAGGGCCGCGCCGCCGCTGACCAGATATTTGAGATGGCCGCCGAATTTTTTGTGGACCGTGCCGAAAAGCAGGCGAGACAGTCGCGGGGAGGCTACCCTGCTCGCCAGGCCATAGAGCAGCCTGGCAATAACGCTGGCCTCGATTTTTTTCCGGATCGACTGCATGATCAGGCTGTAGAGCCGGGGTACGCCGATGACCATGGTGACCTTGTTGCGTTGCAGGGTGGCGACGATGTCCTCCGCCTTGAGCGAGGGACAGAGGGCCACGGTGGCCCCGATGCGGAAGGGTATGGCCAGGGTGCCGAGCAGAGGGAAGATATGGTGCAGGGGCAGGAGCATGAGCACCCGTTCGTCCGGACAGTAGATGGGCGTGCCGATGGTGACCGCCTCGACGTTGGCCAAAATGTTGGCAAAGGAGAGCATCACCCCCTTGGGTGTGCCGGTGGTGCCCGAGGTGTAGATCAAGAGCGCCGTGGCCTGAGGATCGAGACAGTCGATCGGTTCGGCGGGAGCGGTCTGATCAAGATCCAGATCCTCGAAGATCACGGGTGGGGGGAGATCATCAAGCCCGGCCAGGGCCTCTGCCAGCACCTCTTGCCTGGCCTGGGAGCAGAAAAAGAACCGGGGACCGCAATCCCGGACAATAAACCCGACCTCTTCGGCCGTGGCCTGGTAATCCACCGGCACCACTGTGCAACCCGAGCTCCAGGCGGCATAGAAGGCAATAACCCATTCGACCCGGTTTTCCGAAAAGATCAGCACCCGTTTGGTGCCCGCCGGGATCAGGCGGGCCATGGCCCGGGCCTGGCCCAGCAGGTCGGCGTAGGTAAAGGAACGGTCCGGCAGAATCAGGGCAATCTTGCGATGGTCGGTTAGCAGCATCGGGGTCGCATCGGTTTCACGGGTTGACGGAAAAAGGTGGAGCGGATCATCACTATACGGTGTTTTCCCGTGCGATTCAAGGCACAGGAACATGGGTCGGCGTCTTGCGCGTCCACGAGCGGCTTGCATTCCCCAAGCCGGGTGGTATGAAGAGAGACGCAATGGGCTGATGAGCCGGCTGGGCCGGCCGTCGGCCTATCCTTTTATCATGGGCGTCCGCAGATGAAAATGTTCAACCGTATCCTCATCACCGTGGTGGTCGCGGTGTTCATCGCCCTGTTGGGGATCGGCATCATTGTCCCGATTTTGCCGGTGCTGGCCACCAAGCTGGGAGCCTCGGGATTCGCCTTGGGCCTGATCACCGCCGCCTTTTCCTTGAGCCGGGGATTGTGCCAGCCGGTGGTCGGCAATCTCTCCGACCGCTGGGGTCGCAAGGGGTTCATGGTGGTCGGGCTGTTCATTTACGGCCTGGTCGGTTTACTGGTTCCCCTGGCCGAAAGCGTGCCGCACCTGGTGGTCATCCGCCTGTTCCAGGGCTTCGGCGCGGCGATGATCGTGCCGGTGGCCATGGCCTATGCCAGCTTCCTTTCGCCACCCGGCGAGGAAGGCCGTTACATGGGCGTGGTCAATGTCGCTGTTTTCTGCGGTACCGGCTTCGGGCCGGTACTGGGCGGCTATTTTGCCGACAACTGGGGGATGGCCTCGGTGTTCCACATGATGGCAGGTTTGTGTTTTTGCGCCTTTATCCTGGTTTTGTTCAATATGCCCGCCTGTAGTCCGATCGATCGCCCGCAACGGATAAGCCTGCTTGCAAACATCGGCCTGATGTTGCGCCGGCGCCGCACCGTGGGCATCCTCCTCGCCCGGTTTGCCACGGTATTGATGATGGTGCCGACCATGGCCTTTCTCCCGGTGATGATGGCCGGATGGCCCGGAAGCAGCGGCATGCAGGCCGGCCTGGTGATCACCTGCCGGACCCTGATGAATGCCGTGCTCCAGTATCCCTTCGGCGCTTTAACCGACCGGTCCGACAAGGTGGTTCTGCTTCTCAGCGGCTCGTTCTGCATGTGCGCGGCCGTGGCGCTGATCCCCTTGATGAACAGCTTGGGCGCCATGATCGGGATGTATCTTTTTCTGGGCTTCGGTGAAGCCGTGCTCTGGCCGGTGCTCGGAGCCTATGCCGTGGAAGAGGGCCGCAACCTTTTCGGCCACGGTACCATGATGGGCGTGTTCAACCTGGCGATGAGCGGAGGCGTCTTCACCGGCGCCCTCCTGGCCGGACTGAGCATGGATGGACTGGGGGTGCGCCATGCCTTCTGGGCCACGGGCGGCGTCATTGTCATCCTCTGCTCCCTGGCCGCCTATTTGATCCGCTCTGGTGAAAACGCGGGAGAGACCGGAGAGGAAAAGGCCATGGTTCGTTCCCTGCCGCCATCTGGGTAATATATTAAATTTGTTGAAAATACACCTTTTTCTCCATATGGATCCCTTGACGGAGAAGGTTGTTTTGGTTATTAATCAAAGTTTAATGTAAAGCGAGAGTGGTGAAATTGGTAGACGCACTGGACTTAGGATCCAGCGGGCCAGCCCCATGGGGGTTCGACTCCCCCCTCTCGCACCAGTCGTTCCTTACTTAAGCACAGCGCGCCCCGTCAAAGAGTGAGCTGCCCCCTTAAAGCCCCGGTAAATCGAACAAGAGGAATTGCGGTCCATGGATATCGTTGTCGAGCAACTCTCCGAATTAACAAGAAAACTGACTATCACTCTCCCCAAGGAAACGGTGGAGCCGGCCCTGACCAAGGCCTATGCCAAGATCAATAAGGAGGTCAAGCTCAGGGGATTTAGGCGCGGCAAGATTCCGCAGGGCGTGCTTGAAAACAATTTCAAGGAACAGACCCAGGCCGAGGTCGGCGAGAAACTGGTGCAGGAAAGCTATTTCGACGCGATTGAGAAGCAGGCGCTCGATCCGGTGGTTCATCCGGAGATCACGGAGCACACGTTTAAGGATGACGGGACCTTCGTCTACGTGGCCATGGTCGATGTCAAGCCCCAGATTGAGCTTAAGGAGTACAAGGGGCTGGAAGTGGAAAAAGTTGCGCTCGTGGTGCAAGAGGAGGAGATCGACAAGGAGGTTGAGCTGTTGCGGCGGCATCAGGCGGCGCTGCAGACCGCCGGGGAGGGCCATGGCATTGCCATGGATGATGTGGCGGTCGTCGATTTCCAGGGCTTTCACAATGGCAAGGCCATGAAGGAGGTCCACAACGAAAACTTCAGTGTCGATATCGGCATGCATCGGCTCGGCAAGGATTTCGAGGAAAAATTGATCGGGCTGAAGAAAGGCGACAAGACGCTGTACGAGATCACCTTCCCAGGGGATTATCCCAACCCGGTACTGGCTGGGAAAAATGTGGAATTCAAGGTCGATGTCAAGGATGTCAAGGTACGGATTCTGCCGACCCTTGACGATGAATTCGCCAAAGACATCAAGCCGGAATTGGACACCCTGGCCGGACTGCGGGAGGATATCCGTCAGCGGCTGCAGCAAGCCAAGGAGGATGCGCTCCGGGGCGATCTCGACGATAAGATCATGCACAAGCTGATCGAACTCAATCCCTTTGAGGTGCCGCAGCGCCTGGTCAACTACGAGATCCAGGAAATGATCAAACAGTCCGAGGAGAACCTCAAACGGAGCGGTTTGACCTTCGAGTCGGCTGGCATCAAGCTGGACGACCTGGTGGAAAAGAACCGGGAAGTAGCGGTCAAGCGGGTCAAGGGCGACTTCCTGCTCAAGAGGATAGCCGAGGTCGAAGAGATCAAGATTGCGGACGAGGATATTCAGCGCGGCTATCAGCGCATCGCTGACCAGTACAACATGAGCTTGGATGAGGTGAAGAAATACTTCAAGCGGCGGGAGGAGATCCTGCCGTTCATGAATGAACTGCACAACGAAAAGGTGCTCAATTTCCTGCGCGAACAAGCAAAATTCATCGAAGTCGTGTCCGCCGGTCAGGCCTCGGCCTGATCGGCTGCGCTGTCCTATAGACGGCGGTCCCTGTGGTCCGCCGTCGAGTTATCCCTTGCTTAAGTGTGGAGCATATGAATCTGGTCCCCATGGTTGTTGAACAGAGTCCGCGTGGCGAACGGGCTTACGATATTTATTCCCGGCTGCTCAAGGAGCGGATCATCTTTCTCGGCAGCCAGGTCAGCGATGAGGCGGCCAGCCTGATCGTGGCCCAGTTGTTGTTTCTGGAGGCCGAGGACCCGGATAAAGACATCACCTTTTATATCAATTCCCCCGGAGGGTCGGTGACCGCCGGCATGGCCATCTACGACACCATGCAATATATCCGCTGCGATGTGGCCACTCTCTGCCTGGGACAGGCGGCCTCCATGGGCGCCCTGTTGCTTGCCAGCGGCGCCGCCGGCAAGCGTTTTGCCCTGCCCAATTCGCGGATCATGATCCATCAGCCCATGGGCGGCTACCAGGGCCAGGCCACGGACATCGATATTCATGCCCGTGAGATCCTGCGGATGCGGCACGACCTCAACACCATTTTGGCCAGGCACACCGGCAAGCCGATGAAAAAGATCCAGACTGACACCGAGCGCGACAATTTCATGAACGCCGCCGAGGCCTGCCAATACGGCATTGTCGACAAAGTCTTGGCCAGCCGCGAGGAACTGGCGGCGGAGAAATAACGGTGAATAACGATTTACATGGTGGCGACCAGACCCTGACCTGCGTTTGTTCCTTCTGCGGTAAGGCCCAGGAGGAGGTCGGCAAACTGGTGGCCGGGCCCAACGTCTACATTTGTGACGAGTGCGTCGCCCTGTGCAATGAGATCATGACCGAGTCCACCGACGAAGAGTGGCCTGGACTCGGCCAGTCGATGCTCAAGCCGAAGGAGATCAAGGCCTATCTTGACCAGTACGTGATCGGGCAGGAGCATGCCAAACGCATCCTGTCGGTGGCGGTCCACAACCATTACAAGCGGATCAACGCCCCCCCCGTCGATGACGACGAGGTTGAGCTGCAGAAGTCCAACATCATCCTGATCGGGCCGACCGGCAGCGGCAAGACCCTGGTCGCCCAGACCCTGGCCCGGCTGCTCAAGGTGCCGTTCACCATCGCCGACGCCACCACCCTGACCGAGGCGGGCTATGTCGGCGAGGACGTGGAAAACATTCTGGTCAACCTGCTGCAGGCCGCCGATTACGACCTCGAAAAGGCTCAACGGGGCATCATCTATGTCGACGAGATCGACAAAATCGCCCGCAAGTCCGACTCCGCCTCCCTGACCCGCGATGTTTCCGGCGAAGGCGTGCAGCAGGCCCTTTTGAAAATCATCGAGGGCACCATGGCCTCGGTGCCGCCCAAGGGCGGCCGCAAACACCCGCAGCAGGAGTTGGTCCGGATCGATACCACCAACATCCTGTTCATCGTCGGCGGCGCCTTTGTCGGGCTGGATGGGGTGATCAAACGGCGCACCGGCACCCAGGCCATCGGCTTCGGCGCCAAGGTGGTCAGCCAGCAGGAGCGGCCGTTCGGCGAACTCCTGACCATGATTCAACCGGAAGATCTGCTCAAGTTCGGCCTGATTCCCGAACTGGTCGGGCGCTTGCCGGTGATCGCCACCATGGATGATCTGACCGAAGGCGACCTGATCCGCATCCTCAAGGAACCCAAAAACGCGCTCAGTAAACAATTCCAGAAGCTGTTCGCCTACGAGGGGATAACCCTGCGGTTCACCGAAGGGGCCTACAAGGCCATTGCCCAGAAGGCGCTGGAGCGCAAGTCAGGGGCCCGCGGCTTGCGGTCGGTGATGGAGGAATGTATGCTGGACGTGATGTATGAACTGCCTTCAGACGAGCATGCCACCGAATGTGTGATCAACGAACAGGTCATTACTCAGGGAGAGTATCCGGTTATTCTCTACGATAATGAAAAAACGAAAAAAATTGCTTGATATTGCCGATGAGTGAACTGCCAGCCGAAACCTATCCCCTGATGCCGCTTCGGGATATCGTCCTTTTTCCCGGAATGGTGGCGCCACTCGTGGTCGGGCGAAAGCGATCCATCCTGGCGCTTGAGGCTGCCATGGAGCAGCGCACGCTGGTTTTTCTGGCCACCCAGAAAGACGCGCGGGTGGACGACCCTGAGCAGAAGCACCTTTACACCGTCGGCACGCTGGCTTCGGTCATGCAGTTGTTGCGCCTGCCCGACGGCACCATCAAGGCCCTGGTGGAGGGCAAGCGGCGGGCCACTATCGTCGGCGCCTTCGAAGGGAGCGGGCATGAGGACGCGTTTTACTCGGTCCGGCTGGCCGAGGCCCCGGACCTCGATATCGACCGGGAGGATGTGCCTGCTTATGTCCGCGAACTGCGCAAGGCCTTTGACCAGTACACCCAGACCAACAAAAAGCTGCCGCGCGAGGTGCTGAAATCGATCACTTCATTGGACGATTGGTCCCAGATGGTTGACCTGGTCGCCTCCCACATCCAACTGAAGACCGACGAGAAGCAATCGATCCTTGAACTGGTCAGCCTGCCGCAGCGCATCGCCAAGGTGCTTTCGATCCTGTATCGGGAAATGGAACTTTCCGAGATGGAGAAGGATATCCACGCCAAGGTGAAGAAGAAGATGAACGTCACCCAGCGTAACTACTACCTCTCCGAAAAGATGCGCGCCATCCAGGACGAGATGGGGCAGGGCGAGGGGGGCGATGAGCTGACCGAACTGCAGGAGCTGATCAGCAAGAAGCGCCTGCCCAAGGCGGTCAAGGAGAAGGTCCAGAAGGAATTCAAGAAGCTGCGGCAAATGCCGCCGATGTCGGCCGAGACCACGGTGGTGCGTAATTACATTGATGCCATCCTCAGCCTGCCGTGGAAAAAGAGATCCCGCTCCACGATCGACATCGAACGGGCGGAGCGCGTGCTCAACGAAGACCATTACGGCCTGGAAAAGCCCAAGGAACGGCTGCTTGAGTATTTGGCCGTGCAGGCCCAAATAAAAAAAATCCGCGGCCCGATCCTCTGTCTGGTGGGGCCGCCGGGGGTCGGCAAAACCTCGGTCTGCCGGTCCATCGCCAGGGCCATGGGGCGAAACTTCGTGCGTCTGTCGTTGGGCGGGGTCCGGGACGAAGCCGAAATCCGCGGCCACCGGAGAACCTATATCGGGGCCATGCCCGGCAAGATCATCCTTTCCATGCAGAAGGCGGGCGTGGTCAACCCGGTATTCTGCCTGGACGAAGTCGACAAGATGAGTGTCGATTTCCGGGGCGACCCTTCGGCGGCCTTGCTCGAGGTGCTGGACCCGGAGCAGAATGTCGCCTTCAACGACCACTATCTCGATGTCGATTACGACCTGTCCGAGGTTTTTTTTATTACCACGGCCAACAACCTGCACACCATCCCGGTGCCCCTGCAGGACCGCATGGAGATCATCCA
>JGI24705J35276_12237202_pt1 | contig 10165 bp, 8 predicted proteins | sample TergutNt197P4_FD_35276 | JGI IMG/M metagenome (IMG submission 35276)
CGCGCACGAGTCCCGTCCGTATCCACAGACATGGTATTTCTCCTGAATTTTGTTGATGAATGGCGGCCGGTCTGGCCTGGAAAGAAAAGCCAGCCTGCGTGACACAGGCCAGCCGAAGGCATCAGGCCAAGCCCGGATTTACGAGCGCGACCGAGTTGATGTGCCGGTTAATGAGCGGATCTTTCGGGTAGTCGCGATAACGTAGCGTCAGAATCTCGCCATCACGAACGACCACGACGGCCTCCCACCAGCCATTGTCTGGGCCGCAGTGGACAAGAACCATATGGCCGACGCCGATCGCTTCCCAGCTACGGGGAAGGCCAGAGGTTATCGGCGAAACACAGGCGACTTCTGCCGGCACCTCTTTGACGACAGTAGCCTCCTTGGCGTCTGAGTTCTCTTCAACCGCCGGCGTTAATACTGTCTCGGTCTGACCTTCAGCCGGTTGAGGCTTTGCCGCGAGTAATTTTTCGTAAAGGTCTCGCCTGATATTTGGGATAAACGCTTTCCCGCTGGCATAAATTCGACCGATCGGCAGATTGATTGCCAAACCAGAAAAGGCATCCACGTTGTCAGGCACGATCTGGCAGCGCATTTCACGAAGCACCGCCAAAGCGTCATCTTTGACACCTTGCAAGAAGCGGGCTCCCCTCGGCTTGCCGCTGTCATCGAGGCCGAATGCAAATATCTGGTTCGTTGTGATGCTCTTCTTTTCAGCCGTCTTGGTCATTTGCTACCCCCTGAAATGCAGAAGGGACCCGATTGGGTCCCTTGGTCTGATACGGATATTGGTGGTGTCGGCTGGTATAGATCGGCCTTGTCTGGCGGCCTTCGCCTTCTCATCGCGGTATTCTCCGTGTGTAAACCGGCCTGTCGAGTGCTTCGATTGGCCTCAAACTGTATAGCATTTCTTAGGTCATTTTGCAAATCTGCGTACCTTTTAAGCTTTTGAAATATCGTGCTTTTTGGCGATTTTTAGAGGTCTTTTTTGGCATTTTTGGCCGATCTGGCAAAAGCTGGCCTGACAGCCTAGCCGGTCATCTATACGGTTGCCGTTGCAGATATCGGCGCCACCAGCGGCACAATATTGCCAGATGGCGTGCTGCACAAAACGCGGGAAGTTTCGGGGGTATGACCGGCTGAAAGCCGTCGCGTCAATTTCGCCAGCCAAGGTCCGAATAATGTCCGCGCAACCGCCTTCACGGTAACAAGCCGCGCCATAGGCGTGCTCGGCATCGCAATCGTGGAGAATACCTGTCCGGTGGAGGAAGTTGTGCACCAGCGTATCGACGGCAATCATGCTCGCGCCAGCCTCAAACCAGCCGCTCTTGCCCTTGGGGGCCGCGAGCAGCAAGCCGGAAAGTGCCATGGTGAGAACCTTGTCTGACAAGCCGTAGATATGGCGTAGCGGCTCAATAAGAGCCGTGGTTGGATCATCGACGGTGGCCTGGCTCAGTCGCTCGTCGATCCAGCCGACCAGATCGCCCTCGGCGATATCCCGGACGAAAAGAAAGAAGCTGAAAGCCGTCTGATTCAGCCGCCCATTGCGAAGCCGAAAGAATGGCACGGAGCACGCCTCAAAATGCTCTGGCTCGGCGCAACTCCCGCTTCCCTTGTCGTACCGGCACTCGCTATAGTGCCAGTAGCTTCTCAGCTTGGAGCACGACGGCTCCGGTTGAATTGCCAAGCTCAAAGCCAGCCAAGTCGCATTCCCGTTTGCAGCCATATACGAGCGCGCGACGTGATCCGAGATACCTTGAAAGCTGAATCCATTCATCAGCCAATCGAATATCGGCGCGGTATCATGGCGCTCAATCGCCAGCGGAATGCCCACCTCTTTCGCTTCCGTCTGAATGTCATCAAGCAACGTAAGCGATCCGGTCAGAGTGCAAACGTGCTCGATCAAGGCAGCCGCACTTCTAAGCACTCGCTGACCGCCAGCGCGATCGAGAGAATTGGCAAGCACCCTGCTTATCGTGCGCCCTGCGGCTGGCCGGATGTGCGAGCCTGCCCCTAAATCAGCGATATCAACCTCCTCTGCGCGTCACTGTCACCATCAATGTATCTTTGAGTTGTCTGAATCGACCTATGTCCGGCCAGCAATTGAACATCACGCAACGAGCCGCCTGTCCTATGCACCAGCCGAGCCGCCCGCGTGATGAACGTTCTCCGGCCCGAATGCGAGGAACACCCTTCAAGGCCAATCGCACGGTACGCCCGGCCGAACCAAATGACGATGCTGCGCGCTTTCATCTTGCTCCCCCGCTCCGACCTGATTATTGGCCGGAAACCTTCGGACGAGCCTCGCAAAAGGGCCAGCGCATCGCGAAGCTCATGGTGCAGAGGAATAATCCGACCATGGTCCATCTTCGCGGCACAGTCTCTCAATTCCAAGACTGTACCAACGGTCCCATGCGGATCGAGAACCATTTCCCAAGTCAGGTTTGCGATCTCTGCGGCACGTAGGCCAGCCTTCACGGAAAACAAAACAATCACACGATCTCGAAGCGGGTACCGCGTCGTTTCGGCAAACTGTAGCAGATCGTCGATATGGTCGGCCGATAAGATTTTTGCCTGCTTACCCGGCATAAAGGCATCTACTCGCAAAGCTGAGACCGATTCTAGCTGTAAGAACAGGTCAAGCAAGCGTGAACTAGCGGAGCAAAGCCGCTTGAGAACTGAGAACAGAATATTGAAAAGTTATCGAGTACCGCAGCCAGTTGCGGCGCATCATCAAAAATGCTCTTCTTTCATAGATCAAAGACAGGAATCGATTTGGGGGCGCCATGGAATACCACCCTGTCCGGGTTAGCGATATCATTCGACAGATCAACCGAGACCTGTACCTTCCCGCCATTCAACGTGAATTTGAGTGGAACCCAGACAAAATCGAGCAGCTCTTTGACTCAATCATGAGCGACTTCCCGATCGGCTCGTTTTTGTTCTGGCGACTGAAGCAGGAAAACAAGGACCAGTGGCCTGTTTACGAGTTCATTCGGGATTTCGACGAAGAGACTCCGCACAATCCCTACGCAAACATGGCGGGGATTACGAAGGACATTAGCCTTGTCCTCGATGGTCAACAGCGAATTACGTCGCTGCTTATCGGTCTCGGCGGTTCATATCGGTACTTCCACTACCGTTGGCGCAAGACGCAGCTTTACCTGAACCTGCTGAAGCCACCTTCACAAAACGACGAAAGTCCAGAGGAGCTTACCTATGGGTTTGCTCTTCTCGAAGAGGCCGACGCGATGAAAGGCGAATCCCAACTCTGGTATCGAGTCGGACGGATTCTCGACTTTGAAGATGCAGAAGACGCCAAGTTCGACATGAAGCCATCGTTGGAGGGCCTGACCGAAGCACAGCGAGATACCGCCCAAAAACTCATTGGTCGCCTACACAATCGAATTCACACAACGCTGGTCGGAAATTACTACGAAGAGAGGTCGCAACACTACGACAAAATCCTTCAGATCTTCGTGCGCGCAAATTCTGCTGGTCAGCCTCTCGAATATTCTGACCTATTGCTTTCTACCGCGACGGCCAAGTGGGAGAAACTCGACGCACGTAGCGAGATCCATAGCTTCACGGACTCTTTGAACAAGATCGGAGATGGGTATAAGTTTGGCAAAGACTTCGTACTCAAGGCGTGCCTATACCTCAGTGAGGGGCTTCCGATTCAATACCAAGTGAAGAACTTCACCAATAACAACCTCAGAATAATCGAACGAAACTGGGAGACTGTTAAAAGCGCGTTGACGACGACGGTGAAATTGATTGATCGGTTTGGATTCAGCGCAAAGAACGTTGTCGCGCCGCTGGCGCTGCTTCCTATTGCGCTCTATCTGAGCAAGCGAAAGAACTGGTCGTTCGACACCTCATCCAAGACTGAGGATGCCGAAGCCCAAATGGCAATTCAAAGATGGTTCGTACTTTCGACCCTTAAGAACGCGTTCGGAAGATCTAGCGACACGACATTGACCCGATTACGCGATCTGCTCAACGGCTCCAACGAATCCACCCCCTTCCCTGCCGGAGACCTGTACCGCTCCCTTGGCATCGAGCCGCACCTCAGCGATCCTGAGATTAGCCAGATTTTGGGTTACAAATATCAGGGCCGCTACACCAATCTGGTGTTGTCCCTCCTATACCCCGACCGCGACTGGAAAGGTGCAGCCTACCATGAAGACCACATCTATCCGCAGGCTGAATTTCAAGTGCGAGCCCTGAAGAAGCGCGGTTATAGCGACTCAAAGATCGAGTCCTATCAATCGAAGTACAACGTGCTCGCCAATCTTGAGCTTCTGACGAGCAGCGAAAATTTTTCGAAGAACGCGACTCCGTTTGACGAATGGATCGAGACCAGAGAAGCGGCCTTCCTGAAACGACATCTGATTCCCTCGCTCACCTGCTATAGTCTTGACTGTTTTGAAGAATTTGTAGCAGAGAGGACCGCTCTAATAGTGACCGCTTTGAAGTCGCTATAGCGACGCGAGCTGCAGGTCTCGGTCGGCGGTCAACCGCCGATCTTCCCTGCAACGTTTGCCGTTCTACCACTCTTATCCGCCACTTCGAAGGGGTATCGAGTCTATCGATACGCTACGAAGGCTACGCGCGTTTCATGCTGGACGGTCGCGGCAGGATGGTCGCCGCTGAAATACCTCTTATCTGCTCAATCCCCGTCTTGAGCACGTGATGTTGTTCCGTTTGCGCGCAATCGTCCCACACAAACGCAACTATGTTGTCGTAGTCTTTTGAGCGACTGAGATAAAGGCTAGCGTCAGCAGCAATTTCTTCAATGACATTTGCAAGTGCACGCTGACCGCGGCTCCGAAGAAATTTTACCTCAACAATCGTTTGTAACGACGGGACGCCAAGGTCAGCGCGTGGCTTCTTTTGACCGATAGATGGCAGATTCTCCTCATCAACAAGATCGGGGAACAGAGGCGCAAGTACTGCCCAAAGCAGATTCTGTACATGGTATTCATTCTCCATGTCCCAGCGGGCCACCGCACTGTTCGGCGTGCGCTTCTCATGCTCAAACGTCCAACGCTTCATGCCCCGAGAAACGTTCTGGAGCAAGGTAACAAGGTCGCTTCTAGTGGCGCTCGCGAGTTGAATTTGCCCAAGTCGCGCGAATTCGTTTTCAAAGACAGCCAATCTGACCGCGTCGCGGCTTGGCCCCGATGTGTGCGGGCTGAACTCGACGGACATTTTCCACGCCTGCGCTCGATCGCCCTCTTGAATCTCGCCTAAACCACGCGCGATTGCTGCCGTCGCGAGATCTGGAGGTATAATCCGCAATCCTTGCTCACCCAAGACGCTCCGGGCAAGTCGAGTAAGACCAAGCTGCCATGCATCGGATTTCACTTCTTCGGATGAGCGCTCAAGCAATTGGCAAAGCCACGTGCGAGGCGCTTCTTCCATAACAAGGCTGGCGCCCAAAGCCACGCCGAGCAAAGCCACCCCATCGACTTCAAGCCGCAATGGGCGGCCAGGTGTGAAAAAGGAACGTCCGCCCAGGTGGTCCACGTCATCCCGAAATATCTGAAGTTGCGGTTCCGTCAAAAGTGATGCACTTGCTCCATAGCCCAATGCAGCGGCATGCTCTGGATGGCGCGCCTGCCCGCAAATTTGCAGAGCAACATCGACAGCGCTCTGCAATCGGCTGGTGTCCTTCGTAATCCATCCGCAGAACGCCCCAACGTGGACTGGAATCGACCTCGCCAACGGCAACTGCCGCCGTAACGCTTCACGGATATCAAGAAGTGTCAACATGCTCACAGAAACCACAGCGTCCGGCCGATCTGACCAAATTGAACGGCTTCGGCATCCCACCCTGCAACACCATCCAAGCCCGTCAGCCGTTCGGCGATGAGGTCGGAATAACGGATCGTGATCGGAAAAGGCTCTGGCGAGAGCATGCGCCATGAGTGTCCAGCAAATTCAAAAGCCTGACGTGCGAGGTACGTCATGTCCTCAAAAGTCGACAGCCTGTGAAGCTTGAGGAGGCTTGGTCGGGGCATACCATCGCTGGCTTGCTTCAGTTCCGAGGCGCCCGAGAAAACAACAAGGGATTCATAGTCTCCCAATTTGATGTGCAAGCCTCGTGACGGTCCAAGGACACCCTTCTTGGGATCATGATATCCGAACCCCTTCTGCGCATTATCGAATGCAAGGTAGGGATGCGTATCGGCAATATGGACAAACGCAAATGTGACATCTTCCAGACCAAGCGCATCGACGGTTCGCTTAATCGCCTCCGCTTCAGTATCCTTCGGTGGTTTGAACATATGAAACACCAGTCGCACCTTGTCAGTGCTCCGCCAGTTATCTTGCTTGCGAACGGTCGTAATGGAACGCTTCAGCGTTTCATAAAGAGCATCGGCATATTTTTCGTATGGCACGACGGCGGTTCTGTCGCTAAGCAGGTAGCTGCCATCGCTTGAGAATACGGTAGTAATTCCGACATACCGCTGCTGCGCGCCCAAGCGACTACCAGCCACCGAATGCGACCCGAGGCCAATAACAAGTTCATGGGCAACCGTCTGCTGGGCCGTAAGCAGCCAGGGCGTACCGCCTAGTTTTGCGTAGGTCGCAAGGCTCATGTGGTTCATGGAAAACACGAGTTGCTGATCGGTTTGAGCCATAGTTTCTAATCGCACGCTTTGGACGGCAATTTCTCTCTTCAGCAGGACCGACTTCGTAGCGTAGTAAGGATTCTGGCCGCCTTCGAACCCCTTGAATTCCTCCTCCACTTGGACAAGAGCAAGGTGCCATCTGAATCCACCATCCGCCGCTTGTGCCAGCGCCTTACGGCTGGCAGCGACATAATCGTCCGCCGACGGGGACGACGCGGTGAAAAACGTGACATTCGGCCTTTCAAGGTGGAATCGGCGGAGAAAACCGTCACCGTACCGCGCCACCCTCTCGCGGCCGCTCTTCGCGTTTGGCATTCCATCCAGAAATTTGGCAACGAAACGATCGACTTGGCCTTCGTACTTAGCTTGACAGATGACGGCGATGTTAAGCTTCTTCGGAGAAAACGTGCGTTGGTCGTAGGGGCCGTTTTCCTTGATGCCACGTTCGTTCCACGAATCTTTCCGCATGCCGCTAGGATCAAATACCAAGATGGGTCGAGCGATAATTTCCGTGGCCGGGAAAATTCCTTTCTTGTTTGAAGACAGGAGTTCTCCAATCGTGATTTTTACGCCCGGAACGGCCTCAAGCCCGGCCTTGTCACGCAGAAACCCTATCGTTTCTTCGATCTGTCTTTTCCGTGTCGGCCCCGAGTGGACAGCGATCGCTTGGCGCTCAGCCGCTTCAAGCACCCTGGCAGCGTCACGACCGAGTATTCGTTGGACGCAATCATCAAATATCTCGCGCCGTGCTTCCAGATATGCATCGGCTGCCGAGAGATGTTCGTATCCTTCAGCATAATCTTCAAGAATTAGCTTATCCGCTTCGATTTCCCGCACCCGCCCCACAAGTTTTCTGCGAGGAAGCAGACGGCCGTCGGCTTGATCCATCTGGACCTGCACGTAACGACCAACAGGCGAAATGCCATAGGCCAAGAGTTCGGCGCATGTGCCATCAAGGATATTTCTAATGCGCGTTTCACACACAAGGCCGATGACGCGCTTACCGCCTGTAAGATAGATGGAGCGCGTGTCGAGCTCGACCGAGGTTCGCTTCTGAATCCAGGTCGGAAGTTTCGGGTGCTGTATTAATCCCCGCGAGGTCGTCCCCAGCACGCTCACCGGCCAAGCTGACCGAATTTCGCGCTGCCCCTGAAATGCGCGCATCAGCGCCGCTGATAGCAAAGGTCGCCATATTCCAAGCGATTTCTTAAGATCGATTTGCTCCTGAATGTTTCCTATGGGCCGCGTGTCGCAAACAACAGGAATATCAATGATCACGTCTTCACTACCGAAGCGCTGGAACACGTGCGTCTTGCAGAATTCGCGTCGTAATTCCTGCAACCTTTCCGCGCTGTACGGTTGTCTCCCCACCAGAATCTCAGCGTCACCATGCAATTCAATGGGAGCAAAGTTTAATGTGTAATCGCCCATTTATTGTCCACTAGCTTTAGGGACCTCTGATCGAGAAAACGGCACGCTGCAGCACACGAATGTTGTTTGCAGACTAACGTGCATGCCGTCTAGAACATCTCGAATTGATCCGGGTTACTTTGGGGGATTGCCTGCGGAAATGCTCGGTAGAATGCTCGTTCAAAATCGGTCTTATCTTTGGCTCCGTTACCAATGCCAATCACTTGCCAGAGGTGTTGTCGAAGCGCTGGAACGCCGATCTCATCCGTTAAAAATTGGTGGAGTTTGAACTTGCGGCCACCGCCTGCATATACGACCGGATTAGCTTCATCTAGCAAATCGAGAACTGCACCGTTGCTGTTTGCTAACGGGTGATAGATATAGCGGCGCGTGAACCAACCAAAGAATTGTGGGTGTCGGAAGGATCGAGGGTCCTTACGCTTTAGGTTGTATATCTTGTAGATCATGTCAGCGAATTTGTCGGGAAACTCCTTCTCCCACTGGCGGAACTCTGCGCTGACAAAATCTTTCCAAAGGCGAAGGTATTCCTCCTTCTTAACGTCCTCGATATAGCCGGTCGCCGCATCGACAAGGGCCACAATGCCAAGCTTCGCGGCTGACCTGATGATGATTTCTGCTTGAACGGCAAGAAACGCCTGAGAGTGGGCAAGCAGATCGTCATTCCTCGCTTGAATCAGTGCGTCGCATACTTCGATCAGCGTGTCCGCTTCATAGCCATCGGCAGTTCCACCTTGCCCTTCCGAATCGGTATCTATTCGATTGAAAACAATGGGATTTTCAATTTTTTCCCATAGATTATCGCTGATCGCGGATCGTACCCCCTTGCGCGTTACGGTACGGAGGAACGCATTTCCCCCTTCCGATTTCAGGTTCAAAGCACGCGCCATCGCGGCCTTCGCGATCAAGCGCCTGCCATCATGCAGCCGGTAGACTTCGATCTCGACATCGCCGATGGGCAAAATACCTTGGTGACTAGCGCGCGGCAGCCCATTGGGGGCAACGATCTTCGCCCAACGCGCTTGAGCGGCTCGCTTGGCAATCTCACGCCGCTGATCGGAGGATAGCACTCTGGCGCGAGCATTTCCGCCCTTCCGCTGCCGGTCTTGGTCAGTCACACGAATCACCATGCTTGCTTAATGCAAGATGAAATATGCTTGCTTGGTTTTGGCCGAGCAAGCATATTCTTCGTTATGTGGGTAGAATGCTTGCTTAAATGGGCGGAGGCCGCTGCCCCAGCATTAATTTCGATACAAGCCTCAAAAGGTATTGTGGTGCAGGTATGAGCATAACCGAGAAGCGTATTGTGAGCCGGCGAAACGACTCAAATCAGTCCCCTTGATGGAGGGCGGCTTCACTGAAATTCCGTTACTCAAGCTTCATCACCAAGACTTTTTGGGTGGCACCTTGGACGACCTTCAGCACTACCTCACCGAAATCGTTGGGCCGACCGTGGATGATTTCCGCAAAAGGCCCTCATGCGTGAGAGTTGGCTTTCTGGCTTGTGTGGCAATAGATCATTCTATCGACTATTTGGCGTTCCCGCGAGACCGCTCGCGCTGGGACGGAAAAGAACACCGCGATAACCGTGCCAGGCTCCGAAAGCAGTTCAGAGAGGAGAACGAGCAGTTCCGGTTGGCGAGCGAGGCTGCCAACGCGTTCAAGCACGTCAAGACTACTAGCCAGAGAGGACTCGAAGCCGCCGAAGTCTACGAGCGGCCACCCGCATTAGCAGGGAGGATGATGGCGGGTATTTCAATGGTTGGAGATACGACCGGAGCAGTCGTCGTAGACGGCCAGGACCTGCTCGAAGTCGTCACCGAGGCTCTGCGCTTTCTGCGTTCGAAGACACAATGACTCTCTGGCGGGTTTTCTTGAACCGGGATGGCCCGAGAAGGCGCTCACAATGGTGGTTCGGGAGGCGGACGCCTTGATCTACTCGGTTGAGAGGCCCTGCGAATTTTTGACGCGCGCTGGCGAGGTCCGGTTAGCCAATGTTCGAAATATCCCTTGAGAATCAATGTGCAACTCTACTCTCAAGAAACTGGCAAACCCATTGATTTCGCGAGACTTTCACCGTTCGCTAGGGAGCGCCA
>JGI24705J35276_12237201_pt1 | contig 10161 bp, 4 predicted proteins | sample TergutNt197P4_FD_35276 | JGI IMG/M metagenome (IMG submission 35276)
TGCGCTGGCAACACGACGTATATAATGCGGGAATGATGATAGAAGCCGGCATACATTACTACCAATCTACCGGAAAAACCAAATTGCTGGCTGTAGCTACCCGTTTTGCCAACTATATGACAGAATATATGGGTAAGTATCCGAAAAAAAATGTAGTTCCTGCACATTCCGGTCCCGAAGAGGCTATGGTAAAACTTTACCTGCTCTATAAGAATGACAAAGAGCTTAAAAAGAAGATGGATGTTCCTGTACACGAACAGGATTATTTGGATTTGGCAACTTTCTGGATTGAAAACCGCGGCAATCATTGCGGATACCCGCTCTGGCTTACATGGGGAAATGACGAATCGGAAAAATGGATAAGGGAGAACAAATATTCCGCACCCGAATTCGGCAATCATTCCCGTCCGTCGTGGGGCGATTATGCTCAGGATTCCATTTCTGTGTTCCAACAAAATACCATTGAAGGACATGCCGTAAGAGCTACTCTCCTGGCGACAGGCATAACTGCGGTAGCTATCGAAAACCATTCGCCCAAATACGTCGAAACTGCAAAAAGGTTGTGGGACAACATGACCGGCAGGCGAATGTTTGTTACGGGCGGAGTAGGAGCCGTACATTTCGATGAAAAGTTTGGTTCCGACTATTACCTGCCTACCGACGCTTACCTTGAAACTTGCGCTGCCGTCGGTTTGGGATTTTTCAGTCAACGCATGAACGAGTTGACCGGTGACGCCAAATACGTGGACGAACTTGAACGCGCCTTGTATAACAACATTCTGACCGGGATTTCACTGGAAGGAAACCGTTATACCTATCAAAATCCGCTTAATGCGCACAATCATTCGAGATGGGCATGGCATCCGTGCCCCTGTTGTCCGCCGATGTTCTTGAAAATAATGTCGGCTGTTCCGGGATATATTTACGCTTACAAGGCACACGAAATTTATGTCAACCTGTTCATCTCAAGCGAAAGTAATATTGTTCTCGCTGAACGCAATACCGTTAAGATAAAACAGACAACCGAATATCCGTGGAGCGGAAAAATAACGGTAAACATTGAACCCGAAAAAAAGAGCGTTTTTGCCGTGAAGATACGCATACCGGGATGGGCGCAGGGGAAAGAAAATCCCTACGACTTATATCAATCCGATTTGAAACCGGAAATCAAACTTACGGTTAACGGAAAATCACAGGAGTTAAACATGATAAACGGATACGCCGGAATAAACAGGGAATGGACGAAGGGCGATGAGATAGAGCTTGTTCTTCCGATGCAGCCCCGCTTGATAGCAGCCAACGAAAAAGTCGAGGTATTAAAGGGTCTGACGGCGATTGCTTCCGGTCCGCTCATCTATTGCCTCGAAACGATTGATAATGAAAATCTCGACGACCTGAAACTCGACGCCGGCGCTCCGCTTCAATATTCCTATTGCAGTAATTTGCTCAATGGTGTGAATGTAATAACGGGAAGCGGCACAACAGGTTGCAAAGATGAAAAAGTTACCGTCACGGCTATTCCGTATTATGCGGTAGGAAACAGGCAAACCAACGGCTATAAAGTTTGGATACCGGTAAAATAAATTAATTTTGCAATAAAAATGATTATAATGAAATACATTAAAATTTTAGTTTTTTTGTTCATTGCGATACATTTCCCGCTTTGCGCACAGGACTTGGCGGGTTACCAGAAATTGCGGGGCGAAGTCCTGTCAACTGAACCCGACGACAACTACACTCTCCTTAAATACAACGCTTTCGACACCAACAAAGGAACCTGTTTTATGGCGCGTGACGTCGGCGGCTGGGTTGGACTTGATTTGGGTGAATCATACCAAATCCGTAAAATTCGCATTTATCCGATGCCCGACCGCAACGAGCAGTTCGTCGGCTCAAGATTTCAAGGCGCCGACAATCCCGAATTCGATAATCCGGTAACGTTGTTTACGGTTACGGAAATCCCTAAAGCCGGCGAATATGTCACTTATGATATTTCAAGCAGACAGGAATATCGTTATGTCCGCTGTATGAATCCCGACCATCGTTGCAGTATCGCCGAACTTGAATTTTATTCCGATATAAACAAACAGGTTGTTAATTATAAGCAGCTTACAAACCTGCCGACCATTTATCTCGAAACGGAGGGGAACTTTGATTTCGTTAATAAAGAAAATTATGTTGCTGCAAAAGTAACGATAGTAATTGGCGCTTCTAAAGGCATATACAGCGCTCAAGTGCGCGGACGCGGAAATTCGACATGGATGTTCATGGATAAAAAACCTTTCCGCATTAAATTCGATTCAAAGCAACATTTTCTGGGACTTCCTGCCAATGCCAAAAGTTGGACTTTAATTGCTTGCGCTGTCGATAAAACTTTTCTTCGCAACGGACTTGCGTTTGATATGAGCCGTTTTTTCGACTTTGAATTTTCCCCCGGTTGCGTATTTGTTGATGTTGTTTTAGACGGGTTTTATTACGGAACCTATATGGCAAGCGACCAGATTAATGTGGACCCCAACAGGATTAATGTCACCGAAATGAGTTCTGCCGATATCGGAGAAACAGCAATTACGGGAGGATATCATTTGGAGATAGATGCTTATGCAGATGAAGAACCTCTCCATTTCTGGACTAACCGGGGAGTACCTTTTAGCGTCAAAGATCCGGACGAAACGGTGATTGTTCCTGTTCAATTTGATTGGGTGAAAAATTATATAAACCATCTGGAAGATGAATTATTCCGAGACCCTGTAAACGCTTGCGAAAAATACATAGACGTTGAAAGCGCTGTAAAATATTATTTACATTCCGAATTAACAGGCAATTGCGATTCGTATTGGGACATCCATTGCTACAAAAAAAGAGGAGATGATAAATTATACTTTGGTCCGGTTTGGGATTACGACCAGGCATTTCTGACCAACGAACGGGTTCCTCTCCGGGTTTCAACATTGGATACCCAATTCGGTTATACTCAACCCTGGTTTCGTCTGATTATGCAAACTCCGGCGGCTCAAAAAGTGTTGGCTGAGTTATGGAAAAAAGTGAAAAGCGGAAATTTACAGCAAGAGTTGCTTGATTATGCCGACAAAAACGCAGCCCTCCTGCAGCAATCCCAGGCATTGAACTATCAACGATGGAATTCATTAAACCGCAAAGTGTGGTTTGAAGATGCGCTTTTCAATACTTATAATGAATATATCGACTTCGTAAAACAATATATAGTAGATCGTATTGCCTGGTACGACGAATTTTATCCGGGTGAAAAGAAAGATATTCTACTTCCTTCCACTCCCGGAAATCCGTTGCAAACATGGAAATACACATTAGATACGCCTGCCGGAGAATGGTACAAGGCTTCTTATGATGATAGCAGATGGCAATCCGGTCAAGCGCCTTTCGGCACGGAAAGAAATTTACAAAATACCCTGTGGACTACCGACCAGATTTTTATCCGGACAAAATTTAATATAAACAAAGAGGATTTGGAAAATATAGATAAAACCTATTTTTACCTCTTTCATGATGAAGATTGCTGGATATACCTCAATGACAAATTAGCTTTTTCCGTTGCTGATTATAATACCGACTATCAAACCTTTGAATTCGACAAATCATTCTTGCAGGAAGGAGAGAACACGATAGCTATCAAATGTATCCAGACGGTAGGCGGACAACTGATTGACGTGGGCATTTTCGGTTCGGTGAAAGAAGATACGGATACAAAATATATTACTTGTAAATCGGACAAATACAACTGTTTTATCCGCGACGGCATCCTCTTTGTCAGTCCGGTTGAAAACGGGACGCCGGTCAAATTGTACGGCATAGACGGACGATTGCTAAACCGGCAAACGGCAATCAACGGCGAAGTTCGGATTCCATTACCTCACAGCGGAATATATTTAGTTAATATACAAGGAGAAACGATTAAAATTATTAAGTGAATATGCAAAATCAAAAACGGCTTCAACTATTACTGTTTGGTATCACGTTCGTTTTCCATTCCTTTTTTTTCGGGTTTATTGAAAACGCGAACACGATACAAGCGGCTACGGTTATAAAAAACCTTCGGGTAGAGTACATGAAAAACCCTATCGGAATAGACGTTGCAAACCCTCGATTCAGTTGGGAAATAGAATCGGATGTAACAGGCATGAAACAAAATGCCTGCGAGATTATTTTATCATACGATGAATCCGGCTCTGATGTTGTATGGGATTCCGGCATCATGCAATCCGGTCAATCAATCGGGATAACATACGGTGGAACAGCCCTCTCCCCTTCTACCCGTTATTATTGGACGGTCAATATTTGGGATAAGGACAATATAAAAATCACATCGCCGGAAAAAGCTTTCTTTGAAACCGGGCTGCTGTCTTCCGGATGGTCTGATGCGCAATGGCTTAAAATCAAAGAGAATTCCGATTTGATGGCGCTGCAAAGCGCTGCGCAGGGAATACCGATGTTTCGCTCGGAATTTTCACTTACAAAAGCCCTAAAGTCAGCTCGCATATACGCCTCCGCTCTTGGAATTTACGATTTGTTTCTCAACGGACAGCGCGTCGGGACGCGGCAAGCGGACGGAACAACCGTTTACGACGAAATGAAACCGGGTTGGACGGATTATCGCAAAACCGTGTTTTATTCCACTTACGACATTACAGAACTGATCGTAAATGGAGTGAATGCCGTCGGAGCCGAAGTTTCGTCCGGATGGTTTACGGGAAATATCGCCCATAATGAATACGGACAGCATCCGCTCGCTTTCAAGGCAAAAATTCTGCTCGAATATACAGATGGAACAAAGGAAACCTTAGTTACAAATACTTCCGGATGGAAAGCAACAATCAATTCGCCCATACGAATGGCTGATATTTACGATGGAGAAACTTACGACGCACGAAAGGAAAGCGAATGGATAATAGCCGGTTTTGACGACAGTCAATGGCAGGAAACCGAAATCAACGATTACTTTACCGGCGATATACTTGCTTTCGTCGGGCAGCCCGTCAGGGTACGGCGCGAATTGGAACAAACGCCCCAAACCATTACAATTTATAATGGAATAACGCCCGACGGAACGACTTACGGCAATATTAATGTGGTGCGGACACTCGGCGACGGACCTTTTACACTCGCCAAAGGAGAAACGGCAATCGTCGATTTCGGACAAAATTTTGTCGGATGGATTAACTTTAAGGTAACAGGTAAACAAGGTACGCGCCTTACCGCTCGTTTTGCCGAAATGCTGAACGATTCCGGAAAAGAAAATCGAGGCAACGACAATGCCAAAGGAACGCTCTATCTGCGCAATCTTCGCTCGGCGAAAGCAACTTTGCGTTACACGCTGAAAGGCGGCGAACAGGGCGAAACCTTCAGTCCTTCAATGACCTATTTCGGATTCAGGTACTGCGAAATAAGCGCTACGGACGACCTCGCTCTTGAGTATCTGAGAGGCGACGTTGTGGGCAATGCAAATGAAGAAAATTCCACATTCGTTACCGATAACGAATCGGTTAATAAACTATACAATAACGTAGTATGGGGACAGCGAGGAAATATTCTGAGCGTCCCGACCGACTGTCCGCAACGCGACGAGCGGCTGGGCTGGATGGGCGACACACAGATATTTTCACATGCGGCAGCCTACAACGCCGATGTTGCTTCATTCTTTCACAAATGGGCAAAAGATGTGCGCGACAGCCAGCAGCCCGACGGAACATATCCCTCAGTCGTGCCGGATAACTGGAATGTCGGCTACGGACGCACGGCTTGGGCGGAAGCGGGAATCATTGTCCCTTGGAATATTTACCTGATGTATGGCGACCGCCAACTGCTGAGCGAACAATACGCTTCGATGGAAAAATTTATGGATTGGATGGCAACCCGGCAATTCGACGGCTATCTCTACAACGGAGGCGATACACAGTATGGCGACTGGCTGTCTTACGAGCATACGGATCCGCGGTTTATCAGCGTCTGCTATTATGCTTATGCCGCACAACTTATGGAAAAAATATCGAGTGCATTGAGCCAATCGTCCAACGATGTTTACGCGCAAAACGCCGCTAAATACCGGACACTTTACAATAATATCAAGACAGAATTTCAGCGGCGATACACTGATTCGCGCACCAACGCTCTTACGGTTACTTCGCAGACTGCCTACCTGCTCGCTTTGAAAAACGATTTACTCTTCGACAGCGCAGCAACACAGGAAGCTCTTGCCGCCCTAATCAATAAAATCCGGAACAACGGTAATAAATTGAGTACCGGTTTTGTAGGAACAGGAATACTGAATCAGACTTTGAGCGAATTTTATGCAGACAGCACAGCATACGATTTGCTGCTTCAACGTGAAAATCCTTCGTGGCTCTATAGTGTTGACCAGGGAGCAACTACCATTTGGGAACGTTGGAATTCATATACTATTGACGCCGGTTTCGGCGATGCGTCGATGAACTCTTTCAATCATTATTCGTATGGCGCCGTTTCCGAATGGATGTTCCGCTTTATGGCAGGCATCGAAGCCGATGAAAATAATCCGGGCTTTAAACATTTCGTGCTGCAACCAAGACCGGATACGCGGAATGTGCCTGACGACAATAAAATTAAAACCGTCAGCGCCGAATACGGCTCGTATTACGGAAAAATAAAAAGCGGATGGGAACGCAAGGACGACGGAAATTACCGTTATACAATCACCGTTCCGGCAAACACGAGCGCAACGCTTTATTTGCTGAAGTGTAACGTCGCTACGCGCGTTACTCAAAATGGGGTTGAAGCTAAAAAAGTCAAGGGAGTTATATCGTTTACCGATGAAAAAAACCGTTTTGTACTTGAACTCGAATCCGGCACTTATGTTTTTGATACTCAAAATGCACCCAAATAAATGAAAAAACTTGTATTTGTATTTTTATTAATTGTTTGGACAATAAACTTATTTGCTCAATCCACTCAAACATGGACAAATCCGCTGACGCTCAACGGCGAATGGTCGCTGTACGGAATCGGCGACCCGTTTGTAATGAAATACAGAGGCACATACTACCTCTATTGCAGTACGAAAGACAATAACATCGGCGTCAAATGCTGGTCAACAAAGGACTTTATTACTTGGTCGGACGCATCTACCTGCTCGACCGATGCGGTAACAAAAACCGCTTATGCGCCGGAAGTCGTTTATTGGAACGGGAAATTTTATATGTACACCTCTCCCGGAGGAAATGGACATTATGTGCTGACAAGTGACAGTCCAACCGGTCCATTTACAGTTGCTACCGGAAATTTGGGAAAAAGCATCGACGGCTCGGTATTCATCGAAGACAATGGAAACTGGTATTTCTATCATGCCGGCGACAACAGCATTCTGGGATGTCCGATGAGTAGCCCAACATCCATAGGGGCAGACTACAATCTGAATGCAAAGACGGGATACGGATGGACGGAAGGACCCACCGTCATCAAAAGGGATGGAGTCTATTATTTGATTTACACGGGAAACCACGTACTAAGCAAAGGCTATCATATTGATTATGCACAAAATGCCACAGGACCCATCAGCACCTATACGCCTCAATCCAACCAGAACCCCATCCTGCTAAGCAGCGAAGGCTCACATGTCGGCTTAGGACACGGCTCGGCTTTCATTGGACCTGATTTGGACTCCTATTATTATGTTTACCATAACTTAGCCGGCGACTATGGCGTGGGACCCTACCGGCGGTTGAATTTCGACCGGATTGCATGGAACGGAAACAAACTTTTGTTGTTAGGTCCGACAACTTGGGCGCAACAGGCTTTTCGTTCCGCAGACATGTCGGATTATTTCGATAGAAGCGAATTAGGTGATCATTGGTTCACGCCAAACGGCGGAAGTTGGACTATAGAGAATCAGGACAGACTGGTTCGGGAATTGCCGGACAACGGCGATGAAACTTTATATAAAGCGGTTTATAACCAATCTGCGGAATCGGATTATACTGCCGAATTTACGATGAAAGAAGAACATAGCGACAGCAACGACTCCCAATTCGGAGCCGTTTTCAGTTATACCGATGAAGCAAATTACGGAATAGCCGTCTTGAACAGTTATTCCAACCGCTTGGAAATAAATTTCAAAACGGATAACCAATGGGAAACTCCCCGTTACTATAATCTGCCAACCGGTTACAACTTAGACGTCTGGCATAGCTTACGCATAGAAAAATCGGGAACAGCCTACCGGTTTTTTATCGACGGTATGAAAAAAGATGCAATTACGAGTAGCCTTGTATCCGGAAAAATCGGCTATGCGGCAAGCCGGTGTCAAGCCGGTTTCGGTTATATTGCATTCGGTAACAAAGTAAACGGTTCCGGAATTTCGGATATTTATAAACCTGTACCGGGAATAATGGCGGCGGTACATTACACGGCAAAGAGCGAAGGCGACGCTTCCCAAGTCAGTTGCAACGAAGGCGGTTATGCAATTAACAGTCAGGGCGGTGAATGGTATAAATACAATGTAAATGTAAAAGCCGACGGACTGTATCATCTCGGTCTCCGCTATTCCTCATCGGATTTGGCAGAAATTCGCGTTTGGCAAGGAGATACGGACTTGACGGGAATTGTGACTTTGCCGGCTACGAATAATCAAAACAATTACAATACGTTTACCATCAAAAATCTTTCCTTGCCGGCAGGTTATCAAACTTTGAAAATAGAAACAGTTAGCGGGAATTTCAATTTCTACGAAATGCGCTTTGAAGAAGCGGACAATTCCGTTGTAACGCTGTCGGATTCTTTTGACAGCGCTTTCAGCTCCGGTTGGAATTACAGCGACGGAAACTGGAATATTCTGTCGGGCGAAGCAGACATCAACGGATATGGCAAGATGACGATAGGGAATACAGGCTGGACGGATTATACGGTGCAAGTGGATGTAACCTATTACGACAACTTCAACGGCGGGCTTATTTTCAGGGTAAATAATCCGGCATTGGGCGGAGGTGGAAATGACCCGGCTTTAGGAACGGATTATCTGCAAGCCTATTTTGTCAGTCTGTCGTCCAATGGCGTTATACTTGGAAAACACAATTATAACTGGACGCAGTTAACAAGTAAAACCGGCGAATCCTACACCACCAATAAAAAATATACATTAAGGGTAGAAGTAAAAGGTTCAAACATCAAAGTCTATGTGGACAACATGGAAACGCCGAAAATAGATTATACCGATACGCGGCAATTCATCTGCGGAAAAACCGGATTGAGGGTTTGCAGCGCTCATGTCAGATTTGATAATTTCTCAATAACGACTACGGAAGCCGGAAATCAGGATAAAATAGAGATGCCGGATGTTCCGGGAAAGGTGAAACTATTTCCCAATCCCGTTTCGGATGAATTAGTCGTACAAAATATTTCCGGTTTTTCCGAATTGCATATATACAATACTGTGGGACAGGAAATTCATAGTGAAAAAATATCGGGGTCAACTTGTATCATTAACACGTCCGATTTTGACAAGGGTATATATATGCTTGGATTAATCGGAAAAACAGAAAATAATACCGTGAGAAAATTTATAAAAAAATAAAATGAAAAAAGTATTGTTTATAATAATAGCGATGCTTTGGATAAGCCAACTTGTTTTCTCCCAAGAAACGGAAAAAATAAACACAGAGCTGAAAAACGAAATAAAAGTGAACCTGTTTCCTGTATTTTGGGATATACGTTACGAACGGTTTTTATCTAATACTTTCAGTTTAGGCTTTTCGGCAGGGACATTATTTTATATTGATAATCGGGAGACAGATGGCGGTGTTTATATCCTGCCTCACATTGGACCCTATTGTCGATATTATTATAACATTCTTTTCGTTGAGGCAAATACTCCAATTGCAGGTTCACATATGAGTTTGGGATTAGGTATCGGATTAAAATTCAATCCTTTGTTAAAAAATAAACATTTAATATGGGAATTATTTTATGGTGAAGGACATGCCTTTGATGGTAGCAAACAGGGGGCTAATTGTTGGAGAATAGGATTTACATTCGGAGTAAAGTATTAAAAATGAATAAAAAAAGAAAGAATATGAAAATTAAAAATTCTCTTGTACTTCTAACCGTCTTTTGCCTTTGGCAAACGCAGGCGCAAACGCCGGTCGATTACGTCAGTAC
>JGI24705J35276_12237200_pt1 | contig 10156 bp, 9 predicted proteins | sample TergutNt197P4_FD_35276 | JGI IMG/M metagenome (IMG submission 35276)
TTCATCATCCTGCCGAGGCGGAACAAAGGGCTGCTGCGGACCTTTCCCAGATAACGAAGCCGTTCCGCAAATGCTATGAGCGACCGCAACATGTCTAAAACAGAAGGCCTCGCGTCCGCTTCCCAAGATTTCATCCGTACACGCATCGGGGCCGATACCGCCTCCGGACGCTATGAGGGCCGTGTCCATACGCGTTTTCCCCCTGAGCCGAACGGATATCTGCACATCGGGCATGCGAAGTCAATCTGCCTGAATTTTGGTCTGGCACACGAATTTGGCGGCAAGACCAATCTGCGTTTTGATGACACCAACCCTACCAGAGAAGAACGGGAATACGTCGATTCCATCCGCCGGGACACGCGCTGGCTGGGCGGCGAATGGGGGGAGCGGGAGTTTTATGCCTCCAACTATTTCGAACAGCTTTATCAGTTTGCACAACAGCTTATTCTAGCGGGTAAGGCGTATGTAGATAGTTTGAATGCTGATGAAATTCGCGAATACCGGGGTACGCTGACAAAGCCCGGCAAAGAAAGCCCATACCGCAACCGTTCGATTGAGGAGAATCTGAATCTGTTCAAACGGATGCGGGCCGGAGAATTCAAGGATGGCGAGCACGTGCTGCGCGCCAAAATCGACATGGCTGCACCCAATATGGTTATGCGAGATCCCGCGCTGTACCGTATCCGTCATGTGCGTCACCATCGCACGGGCGAAACGTGGTGCATCTATCCCATGTACGACTATGCGCATTGTATTTCCGACTCACTGGAGCACATCACGCATTCTCTTTGCACGCTGGAGTTCGAAAACAATCGCGAACTGTATGATTGGGTGCTGGACGCGTTGAATCTGTATCACCCACAGCAGATAGAATTTGCGCGCCTGAGCCTGACCTATACCGTGCTGTCCAAGCGTAAACTTATCCAGCTTGTGCAGGGGGGATATGTGAACGGTTGGGACGACCCGCGCCTGCCTACCCTGTGCGGTCTGCGCAGACGCGGGTGCCCTCCGGAGGCGCTACGGGAGTTTTGTGCGCGCATCGGGGTGGCCAGGGCCGATTCCACTGTGGACTACAGCCTGTTGGAATTCTGCATGCGCGAATATCTGAACGCCGCCACCCCTCGCGTCATGGCCGTGTTGGACCCGATCAAAGTGCTTATCGAAAACTATCCGGAAGGGCAGGTAGAAATGTTCGATATGCCTTTTCACCCCGAAGATCCGAGCTTCGGTTCGCGCCAAGTGCCTTTCGCGCGGGAAGTGTACATTGAACGGGAAGACTTTGCCGAAGTGCCTCCGCCAAAATTTCATCGTCTCTCTCCCGGCAGGGAGGTGCGGTTGCGCTACGCGTATTTTATCATTTGCAAAGAGGTGATCCATGATGAGGACGGGAACGTCACGGAACTGCGCTGTAAATACGATCCGGCTTCGCGCGGCGGTGCCAGCCCGGATGGACGCAAGGTGAAGGGAACTCTGCACTGGGTGGCGTCAAAAACAGCCCTGACCGTGGAAGCGCGGCTGTACGAGCATCTTTTCAAGGTGGAACATCCCGGTGCGGAAGAAGATTTTCTAAGCTGTCTGAATCCGGATTCGTTACGCACGGTGACAGCCGTTCTGGAACCCGCCATGGCCGGCCTGAAAGTGGGAGAGCGCGTACAGTTCGAGCGGATCGGGTATTTCTGCGTGGATGAGGACAGCACGCCCGGCAGATTGGTGTTCAACCGTACTGTGGCGTTGAAAGACCCTTGGGTGAGACAGCAACAGCGCATTGTAACGTGATGCGCCGTCCACAGGCGGGCAGGCAAGTCGCTTTCTCAATCAAAATTGCAGGACACAGTTCTGATTGAAAGAACAAATAAAATCAGCGCTGCTGTCTGCGTCGCGCCACCCGCTCTTGCATCAGAAATTGTCCGGTGACGGAATTCGGATCCGTGATGATGGCTTCAGGGGTGCCTTGTGCAACGATGCATCCGCCGTTTTTTCCGCCGCCGGGGCCAAGGTCGATGACGTGATCCGCGGCAAGGATGACATCGGTGTTGTGCTCAATGACCACAACGGTGGCGCCCTTGTCCACAAGTTTGTGCAGCACGCTGATCAGCTTGCCTACTTCGTGCATGTGCAGGCCCGTGGTCGGCTCGTCCAAGATATACAGCGCGCCGGGCAGAGAGCGTTTGCCGAGTTCCCGCGAAATTTTGATGCGTTGCGCTTCGCCGCCGGAAAGAGTGGTTGCGGGCTGTCCGAGGCGCAGGTAGCCGAGTCCCACATCTTCCAGCACCGACAGACGGCGTTCCAGGACGGGATAGGCATTGAAAAAAGCGCGGGCGCGGCTTACGGGCAGATCCAGCACTTCGGCGATGTTCAACCCCTTGTAACGGACTTCCAGGGTTTCATGGTTGTAGCGGCGGCCTTTGCAGACCTCGCAGCTTACGTATACGTCGGGCAGAAAGTGCATTTCCACGCGGAGCTGTCCGTCTCCGCCGCAGGTTTCGCAGCGTCCGCCGCGCACGTTGAAGCTGAAGCGTCCGCTCTTGTACCCGCGTTTGCGGGCATCCGGGGTCATGGCAAAAATATTGCGGATTTCATCGAACACCTTCGTGTAGGTGGCTGGATTCGAGCGCGGGGTTCGACCGATAGGACTTTGGTCAATGGCAATGAGGCGTTCGATGGCTTTGTGCCCCTCAAGACCCGTGATAGCGCCAGGCTGATCGACGCGCATCCCGAGTGCCAGAGCCAGATGCTTATACAACGTATCCACCACCAGAGAGCTTTTTCCGGAGCCGGAAACTCCAGTTACGCAAGTCAGCACACCCAAGGGGATGCGGCAATCAAGAGTGCGCAGATTATGGGTTGTCACCCCCCGCAACACCAGTTCGCCTTGGGCTTGGCGGCGTTCGTCCGGCAGGGGGATGCTCATATCCCCTCGCAGGTATTTGGCGGTCAGTGTTTGCCCTTCTGCCAGCAAGCCGCCCGGGCTTCCTTGGAACATCAGCTCACCGCCGTGCTCGCCGGATCCCGGCCCCAGCTCGATCAGCTCATCCGCCGCGCAGATGGTGGCTTCGTCATGTTCCACGACCAGGACGGTATTCCCCCGGGCCTGAAGATTGCGCAGTGTACCGATCAGTCGTTTGTTATCGCGTGGGTGCAGACCTATGGATGGTTCATCCAGTACATAGGTCACCCCCACAAGACCGGAACCGAGTTGCGACGCTAGGCGGATGCGTTGAGCTTCGCCACCGGACAGCGTGGACATGGCTCTGCCCAGAGAGATATACTCCAGCCCCACATTGACCATAAATGCCAAGCGGTGGGTAAGCTCTTTCAACAGGGGGTCGGCTATATACGCCCGCTTACCCTTGAAGTCTTGTCCGGCAAGCCAGTCCAGAGCGTGTTCCACTGGCATGGAACAAAACTGGTGGATATTGCAATCTCCGACGCGCACAGACAGGCTTTCCGGACGCAGGCGGGCGCCATTGCAATCCGGGCAGTCCGTGGATTGCCGATAGCGCGACAACAGCTCACGCCACGCATCGCCGTACTGCATGCCCTGCTCCAGAATGGGAATGACTCCGGCCCAGCGCCGGTTCGAAATACGCACATCCGTCCTGTGCATCTGCACTGAGCCGCCGAGCATATTGCGGCGCAGGCCGCTGGCCGGATGCTGCGGCCTGCCGGCTTCATCCTCCCCGTGGAAAAGCGCATTCCGGGCGTCCTGGGAAAGAGCCGCCAACGGGCTTGAGAGCGTGAAATTCCAGCGTACCCCCAGCGCGCGGAGTGCTTCGCTGTAGCGGGCAAAAATTTTCGGATTGCCCCACGGCAAAAGCGCGGCCTTGTCAAGGGAAAGCCCTTTGTTCGGAGCGATGAGCAGCGGTTCGAAATAGTCTATGCTGCCGAGGCCAGCGCAGCGCGGACAAGCGCCCTGCGGACTGTTGAAGGAAAAGAGCTGGGGGTTCAGGTTCGGCAGGCTGATGCGGCAGTCCGGACAGGCGGCCTCGGTGGAATGGATCTGCTCCCCGGCCAGATCCCCGTCCGGGATATACACGGCAAGCCGGCCTTCGCCATAGCGCAGGGCCAGTTCCACGGAATCTGCGAGGCGTCCGCGCATGCCTTCCTTGACCACCAGGCGATCTACGACCAGATCAATGGTATGGCGTTTGTTTTTTTCGAGCTCCGGCACATCGTCGATGCCCAGAACTTTTCCGTTGACGCGCACGCGCACGAAACCCTCGACCTTGAGCTTTTTAAAGCGATCGGCATGGGTGCCTTTTTGGCGTTCGACTAGCGGTGCCATGAGCAGAAAGCGCGTTCCTTCGGGCAGCGCCAGGATGTCGGCGATAATTTCATCCGCCGCGCGTGCTTCGATGGCTTTGCCACACCGTGGGCAGTACATGTTTCCCAGGCGGGCGTAAAAAACACGCAGAAAATCATGAATTTCCGTGACAGTGCCAACTGTGGAGCGCGGATTGCGCGCTTGGGACTGCTGTTCCAATGAAATGGCGGGAGAAAGTCCCTCGATCAGATCCACGGCGGGTTTGTCCATTTTGGGCAGGAATTGGCGGGCGTAGGCTGAAAGGGATTCTACGTAGCGGCGCTGGCCTTCGGCATAGATGATATCAAAGGCCAGCGTAGATTTACCGGATCCGGAAGGCCCGCAGATCACCACCAGCTCGTTGCGCGGAATGTCCAGGTTCAGGTTTTTCAGATTGTGCTGGCGCGCACCTTCAATATGAATGCAGGAGTGGATGTCGCCCATAAAATACCTTAGGATTTTGCAGTGCTTCGCATGTCTTCCAGAAAGGCATCCACAAGGCCGCGTGAAGCTGTAACCATCTCTTCAAGCATGTGGGGTGCCGGGTGTCGCAGGTGGATGCCGCAGACAATGCATACGGTAATATTGAGGGTCCCTGCAACTTTCAAGGCAAGTTCCCTGGCCAGGATGTCTTCTTGGTGCCCCAGCAGTGTAATGACGGAAGCTGTGGCGCTCGTGCGCGCCGGGTCGGCCAGACTCGGGCGCGGCTGCGCTACGGCGGCGGCGCCTATATGCTCTTCCTCGCCTCCGGAAAGGGTCAGACAAAGATCCTCTCCCATGCGTACACAACACAAGCGCAGGGGATACCCCGCGGCTGTCGTGCTGAGTTCCTTCATAGTTTTTTCCATCCTTATCTCTTTGTCGAAAAACGCTGTTTTCGGCGCGTTCCTCCACCTATTGCCGCGCGGCGCGCTCGCGTCTGCCGGGATTTGGAACATTCAATGCTTGATGTCCCACTGTGCCGAACCTGCAAGCAGGGAATGCTTTTTTGCTTCTGTGATGCATACCGGTATAAGCGCGCCAAGCTTTCCATTCCCGGCGGGCAGAGTGATGTTTACGGGTACGCCGTAGGGATCGCGTCCCTGCCATGCTTCCCCTGAACTGGAAGCTTTGCGGCTGGCGCCTTCGAGCAGCAACAGGCTGTGGTCGCCGATCCGTTTTTGCAGCCAGACTGCAGAAAGCCGCTCTTGCAGGGCTTGCAGGCGCGCCAGGCGTTCCAGCTTGAGCTTTGCATCCAGTTTGTCCGGCAGCCGCTCTGCCGCCGTGCCGGGGCGGTCGGAATAGCAAAAGGAAAAACTGGACATAAAGCGAACTTCTTCCATGATGTTGAGCGTATCCTGAAAATCTTCCTCGTCTTCGCCGGGAAAGCCTACGATGATATCCGTGGAAAAGGCCATATCCGGACGCGCAGCACGCAGTTGCCGGATGAGTTCAAGGTAATGCGCTCGGTTGTATTTACGTCTCATTCGTTCAAGCACCCGATCGGAACCGGCTTGCAGGGGCAGGTGCAGGCGTGGGCAGAGCTGTTCAAGTTCCCCGAAGGCGCGGACGAGTTGCGGGGAGACATCCTTGGGATGCGGGGTGACAAAACGCAGGCGCGCCAAGCCGGGGAGCGCGGCAACGCGGCGCAGCAGCTCGGCGAAGCCGGCATCGTCACCCGTTACATCCAGACCGAAGGCGTTCACATTTTGGCCGAGCAGGGTGATCTCTTTGGCTCCCGCTTCCAGCCAGGCGCGGCATTCGGTAAGCACTGCTTCGGCAGAACGTGATTTGGGTTTGCCGCGCGTTGAGGGCACGATGCAATATGAGCAGAAATTGTCGCAGCCCTGCATAATGTTCACAAAGGCCACGGGTGTTGCCGGTTGGTTGTTCGGAGTAATTTTTAGCGGGCGCTCAATATAGCTGTCTGAGAAATCCACAAAGCACAGGCGCAGACCAGGTTCGGCACGCAGGCGTTCAATGGCGTCCGGAGCAAAGACGAGGCCATCGCTGCCCAGCACGAGGCGCACTTGGGGAAAGCTGTCGAAGATGCGTTCGCCGAACTGTTGGGCCACGCAGCCCGCAAGGACGACAAAGCTTTTGGTATTGTGGCGCGTGGCTTGGGCGATGCGCCCCAAGGAACTGTAGACCTTCTGCTCCGGCTTTTCCCGTACCGAACAGGTATTGAGGATGACAAGCTCCGCCTCTTCAAGCGGAGACTGGACAAAGCCGCGTTGGAGCAGCGTTCTGGCGAGCCAGTCCGAATCGTTGACATTCATCTGGCAGCCGAAGGTCATGGTATGGAAAGTGGGGCGCATGGTTGATGGACGCGTGTCGGGGCGGCGTTATTGTTCGATGCCGGAGTCGCCCTCGTAGATGAGCGGGGCGGAGCCTTCTTCCATATCCAGCATGTCCAGCTTGTCTTGCAGCCATTCCAGCACGGCGCGGGCGGTATGGTAGTTCAGGATGACGCGGGAGTGAATGGTGCGGGTGACGGTGCGCATCTCTTCGTCATGGGGGACTATTTCATGGCCGAAGCTGCCATCGGGCGCGACAAGACGCTCAGAATACGGGGGCATTTTATCGCTTTCGAGGTAGAAGCTCACCTCAATTTCCCCTTGGGGATTGATGCCGCCCCAAACGCCATGGGCGTACTGGATGCGGGTGTCGGGATCCTGTTGGTATTCATAACGGATCTTGCCGGGAAGATTATTATCATCGTTTTTGTCCATGTGCGCTCCTTGGTGCGCGGATATGCGATGTGTCGGAGTTGTCCCGCGGGACAGTCGGGACGCTGTCCATGCGCAGTCAGATCGTGCGGCTCAACACGGTCCCGGTGGTATGCTCCGGTGCGCGCGCGTTATGCAGGCGCGCCCAGTCCTGCATGGCCGTTTCGCGGGCGCGGGTCATTCGCGTACTTGTCTGCATGTCGCCGATCAGCAGATTCACTCCGGCGAGCAGCGTTTTCTTCGGGGGGGAAGATTGGGGCCGACGCTGAAGCGGATAAGTTTCGTTGGCGACGGAAAAAAAGTGTTTGCTGTCCATAGCGCAACCCCGCAAACAGTGGGAAGCATTCGCCAATATCCTACGAGAGCGTGCGCAATAAGTAAAGTCTCTTGACGCCGCGCGCTCCATGCGCCACAAGTAGCGTAAAATGTCCAGGGAGAACGAAAATGAGGCACAGTGCAGAACACATAGAAATTCATCCCTATTTTGACCTTGAATTACTTATGTCCATGAGTCAGGAAACGCGCTTGGGCGGTGCGGTGACAGAGCGCCTCATGCGTCTGTGGGAACAGTGGGTATCCGAGGTGCATGCCTTGCGCGTCAAAGCGGGAACTATTGAATATCTTGCGGTCTGGTTGAATGAAAAGGTGGAGGAAGACGTCGACAGGGCTTGGGACGAAAGTCCTTCAGAAGCCTATTTGCATAATTCATTGGCTCAGGTGCTGTGTATGAGCACCGTACACGGGATTCTTCCGGAGATTCAGGATGCGGGCTGCGCTCCAGCCCCGCGCACGACCGACGCGCTACGCGCGGCCCTGGCTGCCGAGGGTCTGCCCTATACTCCGAGTGGCACACTGGCTCGGCGCTACGCGGTGGTAACCCATTATCCCTTCAAGGGCGGCTGTGAGATTTGCAATTTGCAACACGCCTGTCCCAAGGCCCAAGGGACGGAGGAAGGAATTTCCTTCCTGTTGCCCGGCTACGAATGCGAAAAATGAATGGATAAGGATACGCTCCTCTCTGTTTTACAGAGTCTTATTGTTGGGATTGTGTATTTTCTTCGTCCTTACTGTCTTCGGCTTTTGAGGAGTCTCCCGGGGCGTTGTTCTGGTCAGTGGGCGTATCTTTTTCCTGGGTTTCGTCAGGCGCTGCCAGATCTTTGTCGTTTTCATATATGGTTTCCCGGAGCAGGTTGCCCTTTTGGTCATACCACTTGGCGGGGCCATTCAGTTTGCCGTTGATCCATGTGGTTTCCTCTTTGAGCTTTCTATTTTCGTAATAGCCTCTTGTGACGCCGTGCAACTTGCCGTTCACCCACTGTGTCTCCCAAGCCAGGCGTCCGTTCGGGTAAAAGCTTTGGATGGTGCCGCTGATGGAGATGCCGTCTTTGTCGCGAGCAAATTTCTTGACTTGATCAAAATGTACTTCTGAGTCCAGGTAGATCCGCTCGGCGGGGTTATCTGGTGTGTTTACGGGTGTTTTGGCGCCTTGCTTTTGGGCGAAGGCAGTCGGGACAAGGGTCAGGCCAAAGATGAGCAGCAAGATGGAAAAAAAGCGCATAGCAACTCCTGTTCATGCATGGGGTACAGGTGCACTGTTATTATTTATGGCAACGAACGCAGATATAGCAGGTCCACGCCGGGTATGCCAGTGCGATCTCTGTCCTGCGCAAACATAGATAATTGGTTACAGCGAGTTTGCGTTTTGGCCCGTATTGTACTGGCAGGCATAATGCGGTAGGAAGTCATATGGCCTGTCCCAAAGCCACATGACCAGCGCAAAGATTGCTTCACACCTTGTTGGGCGCAGCGTAAACCTTGATAAAATGGAGGACGAGGAAAATGAAGGGGTTATCGGTGATGATGTATATGGTGTCACTTATATTTGGACTCGTTTTTACCGGCTTTGCTCATGCGGCTGGTACGCTGGAGCTGGGGATCCCTCTGCCGCTCACTGGAGACCAAGCCAAATTTGGCGAAATGGAAATGCGCGCTTACCAGATAGCCATGACAGAGATTAACGCCAAGGGGGGGATCAAGGGCATGACGGTCTCTCTCAACTTTGAAGACGGGCAGGGTAAGCCGGATCTTTCCCGCGCCATTGCCGAAAAGCTCATTGATGTCAACAAGCAGCCGATCATTTTTGGGGATTATAGTTCTTCCTGCTCCAAGGCCATTGCGGCGGTGGCCAATGAGAGAAAGGTTCCCTATCTGGTGGTTACCGGCGCGGATGATGCCATTACCCAGCAAAATTACGAATACGTCTTTAGAATAAATCCTTCCAATGCCTATTATGCCTCGGGACTGGGTTCTTTTTTGGTTCAGGTCGTCAAGCCCACATCCATCGCCATCTTGTATGAGAGCTCCGATTTCGGGACATCCGGGGCGGATGAGATGGAAAAATATGCCGCAAAAGTCGGTATGAAGGTGCTGGTTAAAGAAAAATATGCCAAAGGGGCTGTGGATTTCAAACCGGTTTTGGCCAAGGTCAAGGAGCTAAAGCCCGATGTCATTTATATGGTGTCCTACGTCATGGATGCTTCTCTGTTGATGAACCAGATCAAGGAGCTTCGCATTGACGCCAAGATTTTTGCCGGCGGCGCCGCGGGCTTTGCAATCCCTGAATTTTTGCAAAATGCTAAAGATGCCGCTGAATACGTAGTCACAGCCACCCTGTGGAGTCCCCAAGTAACCTACCCGGGGGCAAGGGAATTCGCGGAGAAATATAAGACCCAGTTTGGCGAGTATCCGTCTTATCATGGAGCAGAAGCCTATTCCACACTATATGTCATCAAGGATGTGATTGAGCGGGCGGAGAGCATGGACGCGGCCGCTCTTCAGAAATCCATGAAAGCTACAAAGATGATGACGGCTTTCGGTCCCGTACAATTTGAAAACAAAAACGGGTACCAAAACCAGAATTTTATGGATACGTTGGTGCTTCAGGTGATCAACGGCAAACATGAGACTATTTGGCCGCTGAACTCCGCCAGCGCCAAATATGTGTACCCCATCCCGACCTGGAGAGAACGGAGGTGACAGCCTGTTTTTCATCAATCTGACCACAGGCAGACGTTCCTTACGCAAATATCATCCGGGGGGGGGCGGGTTCACCTCCTCCCCCCCCGGTTCTTGCAGTGGAAATGCA
>JGI24705J35276_12237199_pt1 | contig 10153 bp, 8 predicted proteins | sample TergutNt197P4_FD_35276 | JGI IMG/M metagenome (IMG submission 35276)
ATATACAATGGCGAAAGCGTTCAGGTAAGCGGCATGAAATTTTTGGGCGCAACGTTGAGAGATTTTTCGCTTGGCTATGACAGCAAAACCAACCAAATCAGCATGAAAGCATTAGACGAAACGGAAATGCCCGAAAAGAAAAAAACGCAAAACAATAACCTGAAACCGGAAAAAAGAAAACGAATGTGTAAGTTCAACTAACAAATGAAACTGTAAGTCTGTAAAAAATGCTTATTCAAATCTTTTTTGTACTTTTGCAAAAAAGTATTTGAAGAATGTTAAAAGCAGATCATGAGTATGTACACGATAACGATGTTATATTGTGGGATTCTTTCCGAAATGGAGATGATCAGGCTTTGACATCCATATATAATGCACATATACAGGCGCTTTTTCAATATGGCTCAAAGTTATCGCTTGACAAAGATTTTGTGATGGATTGCATACATGATCTTTTTGTAGATATGATTCAACATCGCAACACTGTTGGTAGTACCGACAATATCCGGTATTACTTGATTCGATCGTTAAGACATAAAATCCTTCGCAGTCTGAAGCGGCAGAAACTTGGTCTGTTCAGTGATGAGCCTTTTCTTTTGGAAGCCGAATTTGATGAACAACATCACGAATATGAAACCAATCAGCATCAGCGACGTCGTTTGAGAGAGGCGCTCAACCAACTGCCCGAAAGACAGAAAGAGGTGATATACCTGCGTTACATCATGGATTTTAAAAACGAAGAAATCGCCCAAATTGTGGATATTAGTTATCAGGCGGTACGTAACACGCTTTATAAGGCAATTGAATTTCTCCGAAAAAACATGACCAAAGAAGATTTGATTCTTTTTGTTGCAATTATCAAAAAGACACGCATGTAAAAAAAATTACAAATCGAAGGTTACAAAATACAAATTCATGTCTTATTTATGTAAATATATGATAAATTTAAGATGAAAGATTATTCAACATACCAATGTGCGGATTTTGCATCCGATCAGGTATTTATCGATTGGGTAAAATATCCCGATCACGAATCAGACGCATTCTGGACGGCGTTGATGGCAACGAATCAATCGTTATGCCGTGAAATAGAAGACGCCCGATTGATTGTACAGTCCATGCAATTTGTCGAAACAGAATTGTCGGAGTCCGAGACGCAATCCTTGTGGTATTCCATTATGCGACATACGCGCAAAAATCACGACATCACGCATTATTGGCGTATTTTTGCTGCATGTGCAGCTTCTGTCGCCATCGTTTTTGGATTATGGAAGTGGTTGGGAACCGATGTGAATCAACAGCATGATACGTTAACCGAATTTGCTGCAAGGCATTCAACGCAAGTTACCAAAGGTAACGACGTGCAAATTGTATTGTCCGATAATACGAATTACGCCATTGCCAACAATCATGTTGAAATACAATATGATGATAAGGGAAAATTGACAGCTGATACTCAGGAAGTTACTGACCAATCGGCGCCGACAGTCCAAAAAGAAGCGCAAAGATTCAATCAGGTGATCGTACCCTGGGGGAAACGTAGCGCTATTTCGTTTGCCGACGGCACCAAGTTATGGCTGAATGCCGGTAGTCGCGCCGTATATCCGGTTGAATTTACCGGAAACACCCGCGAAATATTCATCGAAGGCGAGGCTTATTTTGAAGTAGTAAAAGATGAAAACAAGCCGTTTATTGTGAAAACGGGCGTCGTCGAAGTTCAGGTGCTGGGTACTCATTTTAATGTAAATGCCTATCCGCAGGAAGGCAAAACCGAAGTAGCCTTAGTGAGCGGATTGGTGCAGATAGTTAGTCGTAACCGGCAGGCGACACAACTGCAACCCGATCATGTTGTCGAAATAGACAACCTCACCCATCAACAGGAAGTAAAGCGCGTGAATACGTATGATTATATTTGTTGGAAAGAAGGCTTTCTGCAATTTCGCAGCGAAAATTTAGATGTTGTATTGCGCAGATTGGAACGGCATTATGCTATTCCTATGGTGATTGAAACCCCGCTCGACGGATATACCATTTCAGGAAAATTAGATTTGAAAGAAGATATAACAGGTACGCTCGATATTATCGAAAAATTAGCGCCCGTACAGTATCAATTGGAAAATAGTAAAGTATTCATTCGTAAAAAGTAACCACTATGAAATGAAATTTATATTATTCGTTTTGTTGGTTTCGATTTGTGTTTTGTTTTCAGAAAATTTACACGCACAAAACGCAAAAATATCCTTACAGATAACTGATGCTACTGTGAGAGAAATACTTATTGAATTAGAAAACAGAAGTGAATATATTTTCATTTTCCGTGATGGAGTCGTGGATTTGGACAGGAAGGTTTCCATCAAGGCAAAGGACAAAACGATTGAATATGTTTTAAATCAACTGTTTCAAAAGACCGATAACCGTTATGAAATCATTGACCGACAAATATTGATTTTGAAGAAAGAAATCAATCCGACAGATACAAACATTGCGAAAGAAAACGTCGTACAGCAAAAAATGAGTATATCCGGTAAAGTGGTGGACGTTGAAGGACAGTCCATACCGGGCGTTACCATCGTAGTCAAAGGAAGAATGAGAGGAACCACCACCGACGCCGACGGGAAATTTTCGATAAATGCCGCGCGCGGTGATTGGCTGATGTTCTCATTTGTGGGTTATACGACCTACGAAATGTTAGTAACCGGCAACCTGCAAGACCAGCAGATACCCCTCGCCGAGAGCGTTCAGCAAGTTGAAGAGGTGGTCGTTACCGGCGCTGGGGTGCAGCGCCGGATTTCGACGCTTGCCGCTGTTACTGTCGTTGATGCGCAGGATTTGCAGGCGCCCGCTCCGTCGGTTGTCAATATGCTTGGCGGAAAGGTAGCCGGGGTGATCACCATGCAGATGAGCGGCGAACCGGGGAAGAACCTTGCCGAGTTCTGGATACGCGGCATCGGTACTTTTGGCGCTAACGCGAGCGCTTTAGTGTTGATTGACGGGTTGGAAGGCGACATCAACGCCATTGACCCCGCCGATATTGAAAGTTTCTCGGTGCTGAAAGATGCTTCGGCAACAGCGGTGTATGGCGTGCGTGGCGCCAATGGCGTGGTACTCATCACTACCAAGCATGGAGAATCCGGAAAATTGTCCATCACCGGGCGTATGAATTACACCCTGTCGCATCTGCGTCGTTTGCCCGACTATCTCCGCGCCTACGACTATGCGCTTTTAGCCAACGAAGCCCGTGAAGTTCGCGGAGAAACGCCCCTCTATACAAGTATTCAATTGAAAGTGATTAAGGACGGGTTGGATTCTGACTTCTATCCCGACGTCAGTTGGCAGGACGAAATAGTACGTCGCTTATCGTTCAGGCAGACGTATTATGTCAGTGCGCGCGGCGGCGCCGATTTAGCCCGTTATTTTGTGAGCCTTGGCGGTTCTTCGGAATCGGCCGCTTATAAAGTTGAAAAAACCAATCCCTATTCCACCAATGCCGGATACGATACCTATTTGTTCCGTCTTAATTTAGACCTCAACCTGAGTAAGACAACAATATTGAATTTCAATTCAAACGCCTTCATGTCTATCAACAACAGACCCGGCAATATGTCGTCTACCGATTATATATGGCAATCGCAGGCAGCGCTTACTCCGCTGATGTTTCCCTTACGGTATTCCAACGGACAGTTTCCTTCGTCAAGCGTTCCCAATATCGGCATGTCGCCATACGTGGTTATCAACTATTGCGGCAAGACTAAACTGACCGAATACCTGTCGAAGTTTTCCATGTCGCTTAGTCAGGATTTGGCTTTCGTCACCGAAGGATTGAAACTGACGATATTAGGCGCATACGACCGCGACGGCGGATACACCGAAATACGCTATCAGAGTCCCGCTCTGTATTTGGCGACAGGACGCAGCAACAGCGGCGATCTGATGACCCGCGAATCGGTTGCCGCCACTGCACAGGAATATTACAGTTTGTCCGAACAGGATAATCGTATCTTCAGAAGATTTCAATTTGAGACGGCGATGAACTACGACCGCGTATTTGGCGGCGACCACCGCGTAGGAGCGCTGGCTTATCTTCACCTCAGCGACCAGATGGCTACCACGCAATGGACGGAAGATGAAATGCAGGGGCTGGCTATGAATTACGCGCAGATACCCAGAAGATACCTGCGTATGTCGGGGCGTGTCGCTTATGGATTTCGGGATACCTATATGATGGACTTCAACTTTGGCTACACCGGCAGCGAAAACTTCATGCCGCATCACCGGTTTGGTTTCTTCCCTGCTATTGCTGCGGGTTGGGTACCTTCCAACTATGAGTGGACGAAGAATCATCTGCCATGGATTAACTTATTCAAACTGAGGGGTTCGTATGGAACGGTGGGTAACGACCGCATCGGCGAGAGGCGGTTTCCATACCTGAACAAAGTGTCGCAAGGCGCCAGTACACTGTGGGGCAGTAGTGCGGCGCTGGAAACGATTCAAGTAATACAGGTAGGCGCCGATAATTTGGTTTGGGAAAAGGCATTGAAAGCGGATGCGGGTATCGAAGCCAAACTCTTCAAGGATGCGGTCAATTTCACGGTGGATGTTTTCCACGACAGGCGCAACGGTATTTTTCAGGAACGGGTACAGCTGCCCGGTCATGCCGGATTGACCAACAACCCGTTTGGTAATGTGGGCAGTATGGTTAGTTGGGGTTCCGACGGTAACGCATCCTATACGTTCAAACCGTACAGAAACGTCAGCGTTACCATACGTGGCAATTATACTTTTTCGAGGAATAAAATACTCAATTACGAAAAGTTGTATGAGGAATATCCCTATAAAGACTATACGGGTTTACCTTACGACATAGTGCACGGCTATCAGTGCGTCGGATTCTTCAAAGATGAAGCTGACGTAGCCTACAGCGCGAAGCAGAACTGGGGGCTAACGATGGCAGGCGACCTGAAATACAGGGACGTCAACGGCGACGGCGTGATTGACGAAGATGACATGGTTCCCATTTCCTACCGACAAATGTTTCCACTATTGGTTTATGGTTTCGGAGGGCAGATAGGTTATAAAAATCTATCATTAGGTTTTTTGTTCAAGGGAACCGGAAAAGTGGACTATTTTCGCAACAACACAGGATATATTCCTTTTAATACTAACCAGTTGGGCAATGTGCTTACACAGTTCAAAGACCCTTCTACACGCTGGATACCCCGCTGGTATGCCGAAATACACGGTATTGACCCGTCGCTTGCCGAAAATCCCGATGCGCAATTACCCCGTCTGCAATATGGTGAAAACGCCAACAATACGCAACTGTCGGATTTCTGGAAAGGCGACGCGCGCTACCTGCGCTTGCAGGAGGTCGCCATCAATTACAACGTAAAGAGCAATTTTCTGAAACGCATCGGCGTTGCGTCCATTGACCTGCAATTGGTAGGCAACAATCTGTATATATGGGACAAAGTGAAAGTGTTCGACCCCGAACAGGCGCACCGCACAGGCAACGTATATCCTATCCCAGCAACGTATTCTTTCCAGATGTATATCAATTTGTAATCATTTGAAGATTCAAAAATTCAATGATTCAAAAATTCAAAGTTGAGGAATTGTCATTGGTTCCTAAGTTCTCAATTTACACAGAAAAAATTTCAAATCGGAGGTTACAAAATAAGATTTCATGTCTTATATATGATATAAACCTTGAAATGAGAAAATCAAAAATGATAAATATAACAGGTATAGAAAAACGTTCGTTCATAGCAGGAATGTTGATATGCTGCATATTATACAGTATTTCTACCATTAAGGGTGAAATGTGGCAATTGATAGAGGCGCAGGAAACGCCCAACGAACCGGAAAACGATGACCGGACGAGTGATGAATCCGAAAATAGTAAAACACGGCAGGGTGAAACGCCTAAAGGCGCAGCCCTGCCTCCGTAATCCTCCCCGTGCAGCCTGTGTAATTGATGCAGTACGGTACAATTGCTGCATGGATGATGCCTGCAAGCCCATCGTACACCTGCCGGAGGGTATTCGCTCCGTTCAGTGTTACTTGCAAAACGAATACAAATATTCCCGACGAAAGTCAATGTTGTTACGCGGTTGTCTGTCTGCGAAAAAGGAAACAGACGAAAAAATTTAGTTAAAAACTTGTCTTAAATTTTCGATAATGAAGAAAGTAGTCATTTATGTTTGTGCTGGTCTTTCAGTTCTGCTTTTGAGCATTGCAATAATCGGGCAGAAGAAAACCGCGTTACATGTTGATAACGAAGAAAACAATGTAACGGTAGATTCTTCGGACGTTGTAAACATGCCTGTTCTGAAATTTGCCAAAAACAGATATGATTTTGGCGCTGTAAAAAAAGAAGATATGCCGCTCCATATCGTATTTGAATTTCAAAATGAAGGCAGCGTGCCTCTTGTGATTCAAAAGGTGGATGTATCATGCGGATGCTTATCCGCCGAACATCCAAAAGAACCAATTGCACCAAAACAAGAGGGGAGCATTCAAGTTAAAATCGACTCAAAAGATTTTACAGGTACGTTGAATAAAACCCTTTTTGTGAAAAGTAATGCGACCGAAGACGTGATTCTTTTACGAATTGTTGGGCAAGTTAAATAATTTTTGTAATGTATTAATAATTAAATTTTTAAAATCATGAAATTTCATATTAAAGACCTGAAAAAGGCAATCATTTTGTTAGCAGTTACCTGCACGGTAGCCTCGTGTGGCAAGGAAGAAGTTTATAGTTGCGATCCAGAAATAAATGCATGGGTGGTCAAAAACAAAGTTGAATTTGCGGATATTTCCAGAGATGAACTTGCGGCATTCGATTATGATAAGCAAGAAGGACTTTGGGCAAGTTTTTTACCTGAACAAAAGGCAAAAATTTTTCAGAGTAAGTATCAATATTTAATGAAGCTAATACTCTTTACATGAAAAACCAACTTCTATCAATTTAATAAGAAGATAAAATCATGACAAAAAGAATTATTTATCAGGCGTTTGTTATTTTTCTGCCTTATTTATTTATTGTAGTTTGGGGTTATATGGCAGCATATATTACGTTTCTAACGCTATTGTTCCTTTTATATTCATTAGCAATAAATGCAGAGAAGCAAAGAATCATTTATTTATGGGTTTTGCTTCCGGTTTCTTTATATATTTTATTTCTAATGTCCATTGGATTTGACATCACAAGAATTAAAAATCCTCTTTTTTGGAAAAATTTTTCTTTGTACTTTGTTGTTCCTATGTTAGCAGGATACCTGACAGGATTTTTTATTTCAAAATGCAAAAAAAAAATTGTTTATTCATTAACAATGTTGTTAGCCATTACTCAAATGTTAAGTATATTGGGAAGAATCGCCTTTATGAATTTCAGTTTTATGACTGATGGAATCATTTTTCTCGTAACGCCATATATTGCATGGAGATATATTTCAAAAAAACCTTATATACCGTTTATTTTTATAATTCCTAATATACTAATGGATTTTGGAGGTTGGTATCGTGGAACAATCATATATGCTTTTTCATTGGTACCCCTGTTTAGTATATTGATTTATTACTTGGTGTTATTATCAAAAAGAAAACGCGTTGTTCAGATTGCATTGATATGCTTGTACACGACGTTTCTTATATATGGATGGTATAAGGGAGTTGATGATTCTCGTGAGTGGAAGTATGCACGGAAGGTAAAATTACCTCAAGATACATACGCGGAATATATTTTTTACGATACTGCCGGACAAGAAGTCACTCCAGCAGACCATATTGGGAAAATCGTGATTTTCGATTTCTGGTCAACCTCATGTGGTGTGTGCTTTAGAGAATTTCCGGAATTTGAAAAAGTCTACCAAAAATACAAACACAGGGATGACATTGTCTTTTATGCCGTTAATTTACCGACTAAAAGAGATACGCGGGAAACAATTAAGAAAACAATTGAAGAGCATGTCAATTATTCTTTTCCTGTGTTACTGGCAGAAGAGGATTCAGATTACTGGACACAGTTTAAAATTAGAGGTGTGCCGCATTTGATGATACTTGATAAAACCGGAAAAGTGGTTTTTAACGGTGGCGCTAATTACGAAAAAAAGAGCGCCTATTATATTAGCGATATGATAGACAAGTTGTTAGAATAAAGATATAAATCAAACATGAATTGGAGAATTATATTTGCTTTTGTATTCGTTACTCTGAGTCTTTCCATAGCATACATCGGAAACGAGTTTTTCGTAACTTCAGAACATTACTTTGTTTGTTTCGCGTCCGGAATAGCATTGTTCTGGTATTGTATCCGCTTGTTCTCAAAAAAAAATAAAGTTAATATTTCTCTTTTGGATATGGCCGTTTTTGTATCGATCGCTTATTTGGCTGTTAGCAGTCTGTATGTTTCTAAATTTCCGGCAGGATATTTACCTTTCTGTATGTTATGCTGTTGCTGGATTACTTATGCAATGGCGAAAAGACAAATGGATTTATCCCTGTTTATCCCAATGATTATATTTTTGGTGTTGCTGTCGGGAATTGTACAAGGTTCGTGGGGCTTATTACAATACTTCAACGTCATACCGGCACATGCGGGAAAATTTAAGACAGTTGGGTCGTTTCAAAATCCGGGCGTCTATGCCAATTATTTGGCTTGTATTTTCCCTTTAGCATTAGCAATATTACTGTATTCCAAAAGAAAGACAAAAAGTGTGTTATGCGTGATAAGTTTGTTATTTACAGTATGTTGTATTTTTGTAATGCCCTTTACAATGGCACGTGCAGCCTGGTTGGGTACGCTTGCCGGAACGCTTGTGGTAGTGGAGTATCGTTATGGTTGGTTTGAGAGAATAGCCATCCGCATAAAAAAAACCATGTTGATATTTGTTGTGGTGGTATTACTGATAGTTACCGGTATAGCAGGCATGGCCTTATTCCATCTCAAACCGGAGTCGGCACAGGGGAGATTGCTGATATACAAAATTGCATTGGGAATATGTAATGATCATCCATTAACTGGTACCGGGTTCAACACATTTGCACGGGAATACAACCTGTATCAGGCTGATTACTTTGCTTCGGGCTTAGGAACGGAAACAGAAAAATGGTTGGCAGGCAACAATCAGGTGGCTTTTAACGAATATCTGCAAATTGCCGTTGAAACAGGATTGGTAGGTTTGGCATTGTTTCTTGTCATTGGAGGAACGCTGATATACTACCGTAGGCAAATCAATACACCTTACGCCATTGGCGCAATGGGGGCGCTTGCTTCGTTAGCGTGTTGCGCCTGTTTTTCATATCCTTTTCACGAGATTCCGATAGTTGTACTTGCCGGATGGATGTTACTGCTTGCAGGGAACGATTTAAAGTCATTGTCAATTTCAATTCCCGCAAAGTTACAAAAGGGCATTGTTGTTTGTTTACTGTTGGCAACCGCTTTTCTCTGTTACTATTCCGTCACGACAATATCATCCGTTTCCCACTGGGAAAACCTTGTTTCACATACTACTGTCCGTGGATTTGAGAATAATCGCGAACAATACGAACGTCTTTATAAACAACTGGACAACAATCCCTATTTTTTGTACCATTATGGGATTGAACTTGTGCTTGCAAAAGAGTACAGGCAAAGTATTCCGGTACTACAACAGGCTTCCTGCTATTTCAGCGATACGGATGTTTTTTGTTATTTGGGGGATGCCAATAAAGGGTTGGAGCAATATAAAAAGGCGGAAGTCAGCTATTTATTGGCTTCAAATATGGAACCCAACAAATTTCGACCGTTGTATGATTTAGCAAAGCTATACTACGAAACTGGCGATATTGCCAAAGCATCCGAACTCGCAACAATTCTTATAGAAAAAAAGGAAAAAGTGAAGTCTTATACCACGTATAACATAAAAAAAGAAATGAAACAAATGCTTGATTCGTTATCTGTTAAAAACTCAATATCATATTGAAATGCAAAAATTACCTTATTCCTTTTTTATTCTTTTATTCACTTCCTGTACGTCCTATCCTGAAGCCATTGAGGACGTGTTTCGGCAGGCGGGCGACAACCGCAAGGAACTTGTAAAAACATTGAAATATTACGGAAAGAATCCCTCCGACAGCTTGAAGCTACGCGCCGCCGAGTTCCTGATTGTAAACA
>JGI24705J35276_12237198_pt1 | contig 10151 bp, 18 predicted proteins | sample TergutNt197P4_FD_35276 | JGI IMG/M metagenome (IMG submission 35276)
CAGCCGACGTACAATCCGACGAACCCGCCACGAAAACGGCTCAGAATGGCGCACAGCGTCTCAGGAATGATCGGATCATCGGACGACTACGGCAACTACCAGCCCTCGCCGCTGAAGCAACCGCCACCAGAGACCACCCACTACGCCCCGAAACGCCCCGGACAAGGCGAAACAAACCAGACCAAGCACCACCACCAACCAGCATCGACTACCTCGCAGCGATGGACCCACACCACGGACTACTAGCCGAACTCCACCACGCCGCAACCACCATCGCCACACCAAATAACCACCCACCAACACCACCAACATGGCCACAAACCTGCCACTGGTTAGCCACCAACATGCCCGTTTGGATCAACGAAACTGACAAAAAAACTGCGGTAACATCAACAATCGACAACGCTTGGCGCACACTAAGACGACTCACCGGACACCAAAAAACCTACAAACCACACTGCCCAACCGACAACAAACCACTGACCTACAGTCACACCGACGACGTCATGATCTGCCCATACGGACACCACTGGACCATCCGAGACCACATCGAAACTTTGGCCACCAACATCACCATGCCAACCAGTGAACTCTGCGACACCATCGGCATCACCCGCACCCAGTTGAACAACTGGGCCCGCCGCGGCTACCTCACCCCAGTCAGCCACAGCAACGGGCAACGCCACTGGAACATCACCGACGCCACCAACTGCGCCCACCAACACCGCGACACGCCGAAACAAACAACTTGCAAACCCCACCCCGAACAACTAACCTAGTCCCCAGATGACAACTCTTGGCGTAACAACACGCCCTGAAACAGGCACCACCAAGATGACCACCAGCCGCACCGGCACAGCAATCCACCGCAACATGCGTGCCCAAACCATCCACCAAGCCCAAGCCAACCACCAACAAACCTGCCCCATCTGCGGCCACTGGATCGACTGGGACACCCACGGGAAACCCAACAGCCCAGAAGCCGACGAAATCATCCCCTACTACACCACCGGCCAAACCTCCACCAACCCCAACAACTGGCGCATCATCTGCCGGCACTGCAACCAACAACTCGGCGCCAAACACGGCAACCAACAACGATGGCACACACCCAACCCACTAACCACCAGCCAACACTGGTAACCCCTGGGGGGACCACCCCCCCAGCCCCGGCCCGCAAGCAAGAGAACGCCAAGCGATCTCTCCTGGCTTCCAAAACCACAAGTGTGGTGTGGTAGCCACCCCGACCGGGTGGTTCATCCCTAGTTTTCCTGACGGCACCGTTTGGCTGGCGTCCCAGCGGCGTCCTGCAATCCAATCTCCCTTGAGGCTGCTGGTTGATGCCCGGTGCCGTCAGGAAACAGTTCAGAGGAGCCGACTATGGCTACACGCCGCACGGAGCCAGTTGCCGCACCTGCCGCACCTGAACCAGTTCCACCGCTGGTGGCGGCTGCTGCTTCTGGTGACCGGTTGGCTGCGCTGCAAGAGTTACGTGCGGTGTTAGCTGAGCGTTTGTCACGTCCTCGGACGGCGGCCCGTGATGTGGCTGCGTTGTCAAGGCAACTGGTTGATGTGACGGCAGCGATCGAGGACGCCACCCAGAAACAGGCTGCTACTAGGGAAAGGACACCAACTGATGAACTCGCGAAACGTCGCGCCGCGCGTCGGAATGCAACAGCCGACGTTCCAAAAACTACCAGCCGGCAACCTCGATCTGTCAACAGCTGATGACTGCGGGTTTTTCGCGGCGGTGTGCGGTTTGGTACCTGACCCGTGGCAACAACACGTCCTCGATGGGTGGTTGTCTCGCCGGAAGGTGGGTACCACCACCCGTTGGGCTGCTGACCGCTGTGGGTTGGCGGTGCCACGCCAGAACGGCAAGAACGGTGTCTTGGAGATGGTTGAGTTGTTCAAAATGGTGGACATGGGTCGGCGTGTCCTCCACACCGCGCATCAGGTGCGTACCAGCCGGGCTGCGTTCACTCGGTTGGCGGGGTTCTTCGAGGATTACCGCAACCACCCGGACCTGTTCGCGATGGTTGATCACATTCGGTATGCGAACGGTCAAGAAGAAATCGTGCTGGTAAACGGTGGCTCGGTGCAGTTCACGACCCGGTCGAAGTCGACAGCGCGCGGGTTCACTGTTGATGATCTGGTTTGTGATGAGGCACAAGAACTGTCCGCTGAAGCACTGGAGGCACTGCTACCCACCTTGTCAGCAGCACCATCACAGGATCCGCAAACGATCATGACTGGTACACCACCCTCACCGTTGATGGATGGGGAAGCGTTCACCCGGTTCCATGACGACGCCCACAAAGGTAACTCGCGGCGCCTGGCTTGGTTGGAGTGGGCAGCGACCCGTAAGGACCTGGACAGTTCCGGGTTGGATGATAAAACACTGTGGGCCAAAGCTAACCCGGCGCTGGGTCGACGTGTCACCATGTCAGCGATCGAAAATGAACGAGCGTTGATGGATGACATTGGTTTCGCGCGGGAACGGCTCGGTGTTTGGCAGGCGGGCACCAAAATTGAGGTCATACCGCGTGATAAATGGTTAGCGTTAGCAACCAGCACACCAGCCCCACCTGGTGGGCGTCACGTGTTCGGTGTGGACATGTCTGAGGACCGTAACACGTGCGCGGTAGCTGTGGCTGTGGACCGCGGCAATGGTGTCACCCATGTGGAACTAGCGCTACTGGCTGACACCACTGGTGGGCCTGGTGACGTGATCAAATGGTTGACCGCTAGACGCAACACACCAGTGATCATCGACGGGTATTCACCAGCTGCTGCCCTGCAAGCTGACCTGACCGCTAACAATGTTCGTGTCACTTTGGCCACCACCCGCCAGCTGGCTGACGGGTGTGGTGCACTGGTCGATCGGGTGAACGCTACCCGGTTGACCCACTACAACCAGGACCAGTTGAACCGTGCGGTGTTCGCTGGGTCGAAACGGGCCTACGGCACTGGTGGCGGTTGGGTTTGGCACCGTAAACACGGCGATGCGAGCGTTGGGCCACTGATCGCCACGACACTAGCCGTGTGGGGCCTTGGTGATACCACCACAGATAAAAACCTGATGGCACCAGGTAAAGGCCGCTGGGGGTACGCGAAACACTGAAAGGAGCCCACCGTGAACGACATGATCACTGCGACCGCAGCCCGGCTGGAAACCAAACTGGGCACCTACCAGGTACGTAACCGGGTCCGTGGCTCCTACTATGACGGCTCCCACAAACCGGACAACATCGGGTTCACTGTCCCACCACCGATGCGTGGCCAAGCTCCCCGACTGGGTTGGGCTGGTGTTGTGGTAGATGCCCTCGAAGAACGTATCCAATTCCAAGGCTGGAACGATCCTGCCGACCTTGGGTTGGCTGACGTGTATGAAGCTAACCACCTAGATGTTGAAGCATCCCTCGGTCACCTCGATGCCCTGATTTACGGGACAGGTTTCGTCACTGTGGGCAGCGGCACACCAGGTGAACCTGACCCACTGGTCACAGTGACATCCACGATGGGCACCACTGGTGAATGGGATGCTAGGACCCGCCGGTTAGCTAACGCGTTCACGATCGCTGCCCACGTCGACAACGAACCCGATCAAGCAACCTTGTATCTACCCAACGGCACCTACCAGTTGATCAAACAAGGCGGCCAATGGATCGAAACTAGACACCAAGGCCACAAGTTGGGTCGGGTACCTGTAGTGATGTTGCCGAACCGCACATCAGCATCGATGCTGGTGGGACGCTCCGAGATCAACGCACCAGTACGTGACCTAGTTGATGAAGCCTCCCGTGTGCTGCTATCGATGGCTGTCAACCGTGAGTTCTTCTCCGCACCGCAACGCCTCGTGCTAGGGGTCAGCCCTGACGATCTGGAACCATGGGAAGCACTAACCACCGCGTTCCTAACGATTGAAGCTGACGAACAGGGCAAACTACCTCAAGTCACCCAGTTCAACCCGGTACCCGCTGGGACACACATTGATCAACTACGGGCCCTGGCCGCCCAGCTAGCTGCTTTGACTGGTATGCCAGAAGCCTATTTCGGGGCTGCTGCTACCACCGCGAACCCAGCTAGCGCTGATGCGATCCGGGCTGCTGAAGTCCGGTTGATTAAGAAAGCTGAACGCCGCTGTGCGATGTTCGGTGCCGCGTGGCGTAACGTCGCTGAACTGGTGTGTTTAACGATGAACGAAGGCCAACTACCGGCTGGGTTCACGCAAGTGTCCTGCAAGTGGGGGGACCCTGGTACACCAACCCGCGCAGCGATCGCTGATGAAACCAGCAAACTCGTGGCGGCCGGTGTCCTACCAGCGACATCACGGGTCACCCTGGAACGACTCGGGTTGAGTCCCGCGCAGGTCACCGAAGTTGAGCGTGACCGGTTGACCAGCCCAACTTTGGCGAATGCTCTAGTTGATGTAGTTAACCGGCAAACCAACGCTGATGGCTAGCACACCACAAGGCCGGCGGCTCACTGATCAGCACCGTATTTGGCAAGCCACTTTGGGTACCACGATCGCGGCCACCAGTTTGGAACTAGCTGGCCTGATCAACCCAGCCCACATTGGGGCCACCTACGATCACTGGTTAGAGTCGATGCTCGGGTTGCAGTACGCCGCGTGGCAAGCCAGCAGCAACCAGGCTGTCACCTACACCAAGGCGTACCGGACCGCTGAGCTAGGTGCCGCTGGTGGGAGTCTTCCAGTAGTAACTGCGCCGTTTGATTGGGGTGCGGCGTTGAACACCGCCGGGTGGGCGCCATGGTATGCGCTTGGTTTAGCTGGCCCAGGGTTAAGTGTTCAGGACGCTTGGGCTGGTGTGTCTGGTTTGTTGGCTGGGCGGATGTCCCGCCAAGCGCAAACCGCGGGCCGTAACGTGGTCACCCAGTCAGCGACAGCTCATGGTGGACGGTGGCGTCGGGTAGCTGATGGCCAACCGTGCGCGTGGTGCGCGATGCTGGTCACCCAAGGGCCCGTCTACCACAGTGCTGCCACAGATGGTGCAGGGCACCAATACCACAATCATTGTGGTTGCCAACCTGAAGAAGTGTTCGGCCAGTGGCAACCTACCGCGTTGGAACAACAATGGATCGACGCCTACCAACAGACCGGTCTAAGTGGTGCCGATGCGGCCGCCGCGATGCGACGCCAACCCGGTACCTTGTTCCACGACGGACAACAAGTCCGCAACACCACCACCAGTGGAGCAGGAGCAGCTAGCAGTGGCGGCAGCGGGAAACCACCGCCGCCGAGGGCAAAGGGCATGCTTGGCCCGGACACGCCAGACGAGTTCGGCACCTCCCATGTGCCGAACAGATAGAACTTGTTTGGGTCCTGCGGGTCGGGTTTCGCGTAAGTTGGGTGGTCCATGATGCCAGCCACCCAGTCGGCAACTTTCTGTCCGGTGTCACAATCTGACGGGAAACGGCAGTGTTCGCTTACGGGATTCTGCGCGGTGCCGCCCCGTATTTCCAAGAGCTACTCGCAGCCTGACCGCGACGGCTGTTTGACACCCGCAAGACGTTCTTGCGGGTGTTGTTGTATCTGAGTTTGCTGACCCCCTTTTGTTGGGGGTTGGTTCGCCTTGACCTTGGGGCGTTGTGCCGAGGGTTTCCACTACTACCCGTGTGAAGAAAGGGGTACCTACTATGTCACCAGAACCTGAGTCTGGTAACCAACCACCTGCAGCTGGGCAACCACCTGTTGGTGATCCGCCTGCTGGGCAGGCACCACCAGGTGATCCGTCCGGTGAGGGTGAGAAGAAGTTCACTCAAGCTGATGTGGACCGTATCTTGGCGAACCGGCTTGGCCCGTTGAAAGAAAAAGCTGCGGCCTGGGATAAACAAGCTGAAGCGAACAAGTCTGATCAGCAACGTTCCGTTGAAGCACTGGCTGCCCTGCAAGCCAAGGTGACAGCCTATGAGCAAGCTGATGTCCGCCGGCAGGCAGCCCAAGACGCTGGTTTGTCACCTGCTGGGGCCGCTTTGGTTACCGGTGACACTCCTGAAGCGATCGCAGCGTCGATCACCGCGATCCAAGCGTTGTTGAAAGAGACCACTGGTGGCAGTGGGAAACTACCGGTCGACCCTAACCAGGGTCGATCAAACCAACAATCACCGTCTACGGACTGGCTTGCTGCCAGACTCCGCTAACACTAGATAAGGAGCCATCATGGCTTACACAAATATTTTGGGTCGTCCCGATCTGGCTGCCACTATGCTGCCAGACCAGGTGGTCACCGAGGTGTTGACTGCTGCCACGCAACAGTCAACGATCTTGAACCGCGCGAAACGCGCCCCCATGTCATCGAAAACGTTCAAACAACCAGTCCTGTCAGCGCTGCCGCACGTCGAGTGGGTTGATGGCGACAACGGGTTGAAACAGACCACATCAGTGGAATGGAAAGGTTTGACGATGACCGCTGAAGAACTCGCGGTCATTTTGCCGATCCCGAACAGCCTGATTGATGATGCGAACGTGCCACTGTGGGAAGCGGTCAAACCGCTGCTCGCTGAAGCTGTTGGTATGAAAATTGATCAAGCAGCGATCTTCGGTGAAGACAAACCAGCGTCTTGGCCGACAGCGATCGTACCAGCGGCGACTGCTGCCGGTAACGTGGTCACTGATCAGGGCACCGATTTTTGGAAGTCGGTATCTGATCTGGCGGGCAAGATCGATACGCAAGGGTTCGCGATCAACGGGTTCATGGCGCAACCGGGCCTGTCGTGGACACTGCGTGGTGTCCGTGACGACAACGGTCGACCGATCTTTGATTCGCAACTGACAGCTGCCGGCGGGTTCGGCCTGTTCGGGTTCCCGATGGATGAAGTCCGCAACGGCGCCTGGAACCCTGACGCTGCCCGACTGGTGGCTGTTGATTGGACGAAAGTTGTCGTTGGTGTCCGCCAGGACATCACCTACGATCTGTACGATCAGGGCACCATCATTGATAGTGACGGTAAAGCGGTCCTGTCGTTGATGCAACAAGACGCTAAAGCACTGCGGTTGGTCATGCGGGTCGGTTTCCAGGTCGCTGCACCAATTTCACGACTGTCCACCGACGGCACCGCTTACCCCGCCGGCGTGATCGTACCGGCCACCATCAGTGAGCCGTGATCATGGTGACGTTAACCAACGGCCATGACACGATCCGGGTTGCTGATGGTGTGCCCTACGGGCATCTAAGTGTCCTCGGTTGGGTGCCCACCAACCAAGTAGACAACACACCTGTGGACACCACCACAGCAGTGAAACGCCGGAAACCGCGCTCTAATGCCGCACCCCAACCTGGAACGGACTAAGACCATGGTTGACACAACAGTGATCATCACCCCAGCCGACCTCGATGCCCTCAAGCCTGGTATCGATGCCGGCAAAGCAGCTGCGATGATCACTGACGCGATCGCTCAAGCGCAGCTGGCAGCACCTTGCCTAGTCGATGAGGCTACGCTGTCAGCTGCGCAACAAGCGCAATACAAAGCTGTGCTACGAGCTGCGATCATCCGTTGGGATGACACCGGTAGTGGTGTGTCCTCAGTGCAAGACACCGTAGGGCCGTTCAGCCAGTCGATGACGTTCACACCAACCTCTACCCGGCGTGGCCTGTTCACGACCACAGAAATTGACTTGTTGCGCGCTATCTGCGGGAAACACCCTCGTGGTGGTATCGCCCGTCTGCGACCCGCGGCAGGTCCACCGCAAATGGAGGCTGTGTTGTGATAACGGCGTCTTATCATGTCAGCCACCAGGTTTGGTGCCCGACTGTCGATACCCATAACGCACCAGTTGACAACTGGGGGCCACCAGAAACAGTCACCGTGTACGGGTGGGCACCTACCACGGGCAGCACCGAAACAGCGCCTGGCCGCGACAAGACCACTAGCCGACTGGACTTGTATCTACCTGGGCGGTTGGTGTGCGGGCATCGTGACCTGTGGATCATCTTGGGTGAACCGTGGTACCAAACCGGTGACCTCGATGACTACAGTTTCGGCCCGACCCGTCACGGTGGTTGTGTCGTACACCTGTCAAGAACGAAAGGCTAACCCATGGAAATGGATGGTATCCGTTGGGTGCGTAACAAGAAAGCGTGGAAACAACTCAACCAGGAACCTGATGTGATCGGGTTGATCAGTCAGGTAGCTGAGCGGACCGCTGCGAAAGCTGGCCCTGGTTTTGTGGCCCTGGAACCGACCCGCACCCGTCGTTACGGTGTCGCCCGGCAAGCTGTCCTAGCGGCCTCCACGGTAGCGGCCCGCAGTCAAGCTAAATATCACATCCTCGAGAAAGCACTACGGTGAGCCGATATAGCGATCCTGTGACCGAAGCGATCACCTACCTGGATACCCAACATGATGGTGTGTCCACGTTCGGGCAGGTACCAGCGACACGGCCTGCCCGGTTCCGTGTGGTGACACGCACCGGCACAGAATGGTTGAACCCTGGTAATCGGTTGGCGCAACTGACTTTCGAGTGTTGGAACACCAGGGGCACTGCGGCCGCTGACGACGACGGTGAACTGCTATCCGACATGCTAGCCGAGTGGGAAGCGATACCGGCGGCGGACGGTTGGGTTGGTGGCCCCTACCAGCAGGTCGACCCAGACACCGGTTGCCCCCGTTCAGTTATCACCATCTTGATAATGCAACACGTCAAACAGAAATGAGCACCTCATGCTAATGAAACACCCCACCTTGGCGCATGTCACCCGCCAAGTACCTGACCGGTGGGTCAAAGGGTGGCTAGCGCAAGGCTGGCAACCCATCAAACCGATCCAAAAACCCATCAAACACAAACCGGTCGCCTCAACTGAGACGGCCACCACCATTAAGGAAGAAGAAGAAAATGCCTGACTCGCGATATGTTTCCGCTGGGAAACCTAAGATCGGTGGTGCGGTGTTCGCCGGTGATCAAACATCGCCACTGCCGACCGATGAGACCACCACCATTGACCCCAGTTTCGAGGACCAAGGGTACTGCTCCGCAGACGGGTTGACTCGCACCATTGAAGCCTCATTCAACGCTGTCAACGCGTGGGGTGGTGAAGAAGTGTTGAACTCGAAAGCCTCCGAGTCAGTGCACTACAAGTTCACCTTGATCGAATCCAGCCCAGCCGCGTTGAAGTCCGTGTTCGGCGCCGACAATGTGACCGTCATCCCACCTGCTGGTGACCAATCTGGGCGGATCATCGTCACCATCAACGGCGCTGACCTGCCGCGGCGACCGTGGGTGTTCGATTTGGCGTTCGAGAACCAGTTGCGTCGCCAAGTGATCCCGATCGGCAAGATCGTCACCAGCAGTGTGGAAACCACCTACAAAGACACCGACCCGATCAGTTTGCCTGTCGAAATCGCTTGCTACAAGGACAGCGACGGTAACTATGTGTACGAATATTTCAACACCGGTATCACCGAAGACAACGAGGACTAAGCGATGAACGAAACTAGACAAACAGTCACGGTGTCTGCTGGTGGGCAAGACTGGCAAGTGGCCGCTCATCTGGATGACGACTACGAAGTGCTGACGTACTTAGGTGACATGCAAGAAGGCAGCATCGCAGCGATGCAGAAACTGTTGCGCACCGTTGTGGGTGACCAGTATGACCGCCTGATCGATGCGGGACGTGAACCTGACGGGCATGTCTCGGTTGCGAAACTGGGCGCCCTGATCACTGACATCATCAAAGGGTCAGCCCCAAACTCTTGACCCTGGCGTTGCTGAGTGGTCCAGGTTACGCTGACAGTTTCGCTGCCGACATGCAGCACTGGTATCACGCCACCCCCGCTGTGCTGAAAGCAGCGGGGGTCAGTTGCCGTTACCTAGCAGCGATGGCTGCGAACCTGCCACCAGATGGTGCCACAGCAGCCCGGTTAAGTGGCGGCAACCACCAATGGGATCAGCAAACCCACATGCTTGCCTACATCGCTGATCTGCTCGCTGCCGGTAACTGGCAACGTTCCGGTGGGCAAGGCCCAACACCACCACCAACACCAAGACCACCAGTCACCCAACCCGAACCAGGCGGGTTTGACACAACTGAGGATTTCAACAAGTGGCGGCAAGCCCGCCTCAACCCATTAACGAAAGGAGAACCTGATGCCTAGCGGTATCGAAGTGGCTCGCGGTTACGTGTCCATCT
>JGI24705J35276_12237196_pt1 | contig 10148 bp, 10 predicted proteins | sample TergutNt197P4_FD_35276 | JGI IMG/M metagenome (IMG submission 35276)
AAAAATTAGAACCCGAATTTGAGAAAGCTTTGCAAGAAAACCGCCTGCTCATTCTTTCGCCTTTTGACGAAAGCGTAAAGCGTGTAACCACCCAAACCGCCCAAACAAGAAACAGGTTAATGATAGATTTGGCAAATGAAATAACCGTAGGTTTTGCAAGTGCAGGCGGGCAGTTGGAAACTCTTTTACAAGGTGTAACAAAACCGATAACCAGAATGGTATAATGGCAACGGAAAAAATCCCTATCTTTGCTGAAACACATCAGCATTATGGCTTTTCGCATCAGTTTTTTTAAAACGCCCAAACACAGGGTCTTTACCTATCGGCCTCTCTATTATGATCCCGAAAAAGAGGAGCGGGCGGAGCGTGCGGCCAAACTCCGCGCCCTCAGGGAGGCAGAAAAGCAAAAAAAAGGGATACTCCTTACTCCGACTCCCTCAGATACGGATCCACGTACTCGGGAAGAGCGTCTTTACTATCCCGGCAGAAGTATTCGGGGGAGTTTTCAACGTGCGCTCTACGAGAACCGCCGCCATGCCGGCGACAACCGGTTAGTGCGTATGGCAGTAATCCTATCCATTGCAGTACTGTTGATCGCCATCCTTTATTTTGCCAACGGACTGGGGATAATGTTCAAATTATTATCAAATACTCCATGATCGTTACCCTATAACATGATTCAAATTCTCCCCGATCATATTGCCAATCGCATCGCCGCCGGAGAGGTGGTCCAGCGTCCCGCCTCTGTAGTCAAAGAGTTACTCGAAAATGCCGTAGATGCAGGCGCTACCCAAATCAGTTTGGTTATAGAAGACGCCGGACGCAGCCTGATTCAATTGGTAGACAATGGTTGCGGGATGACTCCCAAAGAGGCGCGGATTGCCTTTGAACGACACGCCACTTCTAAAATTAGTCAGGTAGAAGATTTGGATTGTATTGAAACATTCGGTTTTAGGGGCGAAGCGTTGGCAGCCGTCGCCGCCGTGGCAGACCTGACGTTAAAAACACGAAAGAAAGAGGAGGAAACAGGTATTCAATTGCATATTCGAGGAGGTCAATACATCGACGAATCAGATGTTTCGTGTCAGGCGGGGGCCAATTTCGAAGTCCGCAATCTTTTTTTTAATATGCCCGCCAGACGGAAGTTTTTGAAATCGGACGCCTCTGAGTTTAAACATATTGTAAACGCATTTACCCAAATGGCTCTCTGTCGTTGCTCCATCGAGTTTTCCCTCATCCACAACGGAGAGGAGTTGTACCACCTGCCCCCCACCCCCCTCAAACAGAGGATCATGAGACTCTTAGGCAAAGAGATGAATCAAGAGTTGGTGGACTTTAAGGTTAACAGCTCTGTCGTTAATGTGTCGGGCTACATCGGCAAACCCGACAATGTCCGTAAAAGCTACGGAAATCAATTCTTTTTTATCAACGGGCGATTTTTTAAGAGCGCTTATTTTCAACGTTCCGTACTCAACGCCTATCAGGGAATGATTCCCGAAAACAGTTGGCCATCGTGGTGCATTTTTATGGAGGTCGATCCCCGCGAAGTTGATGTAAACATTCATCCCGCCAAGACAGAGGTTAAAATCGAGAATGAGCAGATGATTTTTCAGATTCTTCAGGCATCCGTAAAAGAGGCGCTGGGAAAAAATGCCCTGGGGCCCAGCATCGATTTTGATATGGAAGGAGCGCCTTTAATCCCGCCTCTCCAACGCGGACTCTTTGCACCTCCCCCTAAAATTGACTTTGATCCGTTGTTTAATCCCTTTAACGAAGATCGGTTTAATAAACCTTTATTGTACGACACCTCTCCAGAAATTTTTGCTTCGCCGCTTCAGATACAGACTCAACAACCTTCTGTTTGTCTGCTAAAAGGGAAATACCTGCTCACGCCCGTTAAATCGGGACTATTGCTGGTACACCTGCAGCGGGCAAGACAGCGGGTTTGTTTCGAACATTATGTACATTTGATCTCCGCTCAGGAACGAGAAAGTCAGCAAAGCATTTTTCCGCAAGAATATACCATAAATCCGGCAAGTGTCCTCCTGTTTCAAGAGTGGCAAAAAGAATTGCTGCAAATGGGATTTGACATTCGACCCGCAGGCAAAGAGCATGTCGCAGTTTACGGCTTGCCTGTTGGTTATTCTACAGAGAACGATGATATTGCACAGATGATCCAACGGCTGGCCACCCAACTTGACGAACAATCCCAAACGATTCGCCTTGAATGCGCGCAGGGAATTGCTTTAGCTTTAGCCTTGTCCGAAGCTCCCGCGATCTCAGGCCCGTTGCAGCCCGAAGAAGCCATGCAGTTTATCGGAAAACTCTTTGCCTGCGGCCAACCTGCCATTTCGCCCTTGGGCAAACCCTGTATGCGTATTATTTCCATGGAAGAAATCGACCATTTTTTGAATTAAAAGAACCTCTATAACGATATGAATTATTATCAAAGCAGAAATCCCTTTGCCAATATGCAGCCGGTCATCAAAAACCTCCTGATGATCAACGCGATTATGTTGCTGGCTACCTATATAATCGGAGACGTAATGTACCAAAAATTGGGTCTCTTTTATCCCGCCTCCCCGTTCTTTAAGCCCTACCAGTTTATCACGCATATATTTATGCACGGAAACTTTGTACACCTCTTCTTTAACATGTATGCGTTGTGGATTTTTGGTTCAGCATTAGAATACACATGGGGAAGCAAGCGTTTTTTCCTCTTTTATATGGCCACCGGCTTGGGTGCCGCAGCCTTTCATACCTTTGTGCTTTGGCTCACTTCCCAATCGATGCCCGCCCATTCTATGGACTATTACCAGATGCTGATGACCCCTACGGTGGGCGCTTCGGGCGCCATATACGGGGTACTTTTGGGGTACGGGATGCTCTTCCCCAACAATGTGTTGCAGCTTCTATTTCCACCAATTGCCTTAAAAGCCAAATGGTTTGTGCTGATTTATGGCATGCTTGAACTCATTTTGGGCATTACCGACCGCGGAAGCAATGTAGCTCATTTTGCCCATTTGGGCGGAATGATTTTTGCCTGGTTGCTGATTTGGTACTGGCGCAAGAAAAACCGAAACCGGATCTACTTTTAAAGTCATACCTTTAAGATGAAGGCCCTCTCCTTTCTCCTGCGTTGGTTCCTGAAAATCATCACTTTCATTTTGGGAATAGCCCTGGTCTTTGCCTGCGGTTGTGTATACATCAGTCCAACCATTACCTGGATTCCGGCCTTTTTTGGACTTTATTTTGTACCCTTAGTTTTGGTCAACCTGCTACTGCTCCTTTTGGGCCTGCTCAAACGTTCTAACGCCACCTGGATTCCTTTTATTTGCCTGCTGCCTGCCCTCCTTTTTGCAGATCTTTTTGTGCGCTGGAGCCGGCCCCAAGAGGCCGAATCCGGAGTATCGCTTAAAATTGCCACTTATAATGTATGTAATTTTCAGGGTTATGAAAAAAAAACGCGGGAAGAGACCTTAGTAGAAATCAGTCGGGTCTTAGACGCCTCACACATCGACGTGGTATGCATGCAGGAGTTTTTTTATCCCGACACCGCCCAAATAGCCCGACTCTTTGGGGCTTATCCATATCAATGCTTTAGTCAAAAGAATCAAAAAAAATCGTACCGGGGAAACGTCATTTTTAGCCGTTTTCCTATTGTTGCCGTGGGCGAATTAACACTTCCCAACACTTTTAGAACCTGCATTTATGCCGACCTTAACTTCCATGGACGAATCATCAGAGTTTATACGACTCATTTAGAATCCAACAATATATCCCTCAATGCTATGGTTGACCGGATACGGGAAATTCCCGAAAATCCCGACGAGATTATCCGGGCCCATAGACGGATTCGGGATGCGTTCCAAATTCGGGCACTGCAGGTAGAAATCGTTGCTGACCATCTGCAAACCACAGATATTCCCTTTTTATTCTGCGGAGATTTAAACGACACCCCAACTTCCTACACCTACCACCGGCTGCAAAAAGGGTTAAACGACAGTTTCAAGTATGGAGGAAAAGGATTCGGGGCTACTTTTCGTTACCTCTGGCCGGCACTCAGGATTGATTATATATTTTATAACCAAAGCTTTAATATGCGTTCTCACCAAACCCTTAAAGTCCCCTTTTCCGACCATTATCCGGTGGTCGTCGAACTTTTCGTATTATGATACACAGCGAAATCAAAAAGGCCTTAGCCATCTTAAATCGGGGAGGAATCATCCTCTACCCCACCGACACCGTTTGGGGCTTGGGCTGCGACGCGACCTTCAGCGCAGCCGTGCATAAAATCATCGGGTTGAAAGGACGATCGGAGCGTCAAAGTTTTATCCTGTTGGCAGACTCCGTGGCGCAAATCGAACGGTATGTAACGCAAGTTCCCGAAATCGCTTACTCCCTAATCGAAGTCAGCGACACCCCCCTAACTATTATTTATCCGGACGCCCGATCTGCTGCTCAACACCCCGACGGGTTGGCGCCCGAAGTCCTTGCGCCGGACGGCAGCGTAGCCATTCGGGTGGTACGCCACCCTTTTTGCTCCATGCTGTTGCAACAATTTCGCAAGCCGATTGTCTCTACGTCAGCCAACTTCACCGGTCGGCTCGCCCCCGAACATTTTGACTCCATAGACCCTAAGTTGCGCCAACAAGTAGATTATTGCGTAGACCCCGCCTGCGAACCCCCCGCCACCGGAAAACCTTCCTCCATCCTCAAACTCGGATGCAACGGCGAGGTCCAAATCATCCGAAAATAGCCTATATATATGCATAAATTCCCCATTCAAATCCGCTTTAACGACGTTGATATGCTTGGCCACGTAAACAACGTGATCTACGGCCACTACTTTGATTTGGCGCGCCACGATTTTATGATGAAAACCCTTGGAGGCGTCATCGACCTGCGACACAGCCGCCGGATCCTTATTATGGTGCACACCGAGTATGACTTTGTGCGACCCTCTTTTTTAACAGATCTGCTTTATGTGGAGACCGCTTTGCACCGCATCGGCAAAAAAAGCGTCCACTTTACGCAACAGATCGTAGACAACAAGGGCATCATTCGCGTCAAGAGCCTCAGCGTCATGTCTACCTACGACAAAGAGACAGGATCCTCTTTTGAGATCACTCCGGAGTGGGAACAAATGCTAAGAAAAACCTGTTGACGTTTGGTGTAGGGCAATTATGGTATTCAACATTCCCAAACAGGTACGCCCCTATGGCCGCGGTAAGTGCGGCGGTTTCTGTGCGCAGGCGAGAAGCGCCCAAGTGAATTGATTGAAAGCCTTTGGCTTCTGCTAAAGATACCTCTTCGGGAGAAAAATCCCCTTCTGGACCTATTAAGATCAGCATCCTGTGTGACGGAGAGGCAGATAACGCTTCTTGCAGCGATATGCGGGCCCCTCCGCCGCAGTGAGCCATCAGTTTTATCCCGTCAAAGGGTCGATCCATAAACGCTTCCAACGATATGGCCGGATGAATCAACGGCAACCGGGCTTTGAGCGACTGTTTCATCGCAGATACCGCAATCCGCTGGATGCGGTCGGTTTTATAGACTTTTCGTTCGGACCGGGCGGCAATGAGGGGGGTAATTTCGTCTACCCCTACTTCGGTACATTTTTCCACCATCCATTCGTATCGGTCGCTGTTTTTGGTCGGAGCCACCGCCAAATGTACATAATAGGAACGGGCGCCCCAATCATCAAACCGTTCTTCTATCTGCAACAGACACGCCCTATCAGCCGCCTGCGCCACCGCAGCCCGCCAAAGCGTTCCCTTTCCGTCGGTCAAATATACCGTATCTCCCTTGACCAACCGCAACACCCGCACGCCATGTTTGGATTCTTCTTCGGAAAGCAGGTAGGTAGAACCTGTGGCGCCGTCTATCTCCGGAGTATAAAAAAGATGCATGACTATCCCCTCCCCGATACGACCCTGCACAACCCGCCCATGTCGGCCAAAGAGATTACTTTAATTTTTTTACCCAACTCCGCATCTATTTTTCCACTGAATTTGGAGACATAGATCGATTCAAATCCCAACTTTTGCGCCTCGGCAATCCTCCGGTCAATATGGGCCACCGGACGGACTTCACCGCTCAACCCCACTTCCGCCGCAAAACAGGTGCGTGGGGGTAAGGGGAGGTCAAAATTAGACGAGAGAATTGCTGCCGTAACGGCCAAATCCACCGCCGGATCGTTGACCTTTAATCCTCCCGCCATGTTTAAAAAAACATCTTTTACCGACAGTTTAAAACCTGCCCGTTTCTCCAACACCGCCAGCAACATATTCAGGCGGCGGGTGTCAAAACCGGTAGCAGAACGTTGGGGCGTACCGTACGCCGCTGTACTGACCAAGGCCTGCGTTTCGATTAAAAAGGGACGGCTCCCGTCGACCATGGCCGCCACCGCAATTCCGCTCAACGATTCGGCGTGCATGGGAATCAATATTTCGGAGGGATTACTTACGGGACGCAGGCCATTTTGCAGCATCTCAAAAATCGCCAGTTCCGCCACCGAGCCAAACCTATTCTTTATCCCACGCAAAATCCGGTAACTGTTTTTGCTGTCGCCCTCAAACTGCAATACCACATCTACAATATGTTCCAACACTTTAGGACCTGCAATACTCCCCTCTTTGGTAATGTGTCCAATCAGGATCACCGGCGTATTCCGCTCTTTGGCGTACTGCAACAGCCGCGCCGCACACTCCCGAATCTGCGAAACAGAACCCGGAGAAGAGTCCAAATGGTGGCTGTACATCGTTTGGATGGAGTCGATGACGATCAGCGCCGGATTCACTTCCTGAGCATGTTGCAAGATGTTTTCGAGCAGCGTCTCGCATAAAATATAGCAATGATCCGTAGCCTGTTCGGGCGGAGCCAATCGGTTAGCCCGCAACTTAATCTGACGGGCGCTCTCTTCGCCGGAAACATAAAGCGTTTTTAAATGAGGACAATACAAAGGAATTTGCAGGCTCAGGGTAGACTTTCCAATCCCCGGTTCCCCGCCCAGCAATACTATGGAGCCTTCTACCAATCCTCCGCCCAGCAGTCTGTCTACCTCTGCATTATTTAACGATATGCGCGCCTCTTTAGAAAAAGTCACCTCCGGCAACGCCACCGGTTTGGACTTTGAGGGGCTGCTCCCACCGACTTGGTGGAGACCTTCCGGCTCTTTGGCCAAGACCTCTTCGATCATCGAATTCCACGCCCCGCAAGAGGGACAGCGACCCAACCATTTGGCCGACTCGTAGCCGCAATCCTGGCAAAACCATGCTTTCTTTATTTTTGTCATAACGCTACATATTCGACCTCTAAGGTACCGCTTTTTACCATTTCCACAAAAAATCCTACCTTTGTTCAAAACCAACCACCATGAAAAACATCCGTATCCTTATCTTTTCGCTTTGTAGCGTTCTTTCTCTAACTCTTGCTGCACAAACGGTTAATCAAGAGGAAATCTTTCAAAACATCGAAGCCTATACCCAACAAGTCATCAAAGAGTGGCAGATTCCGGGCCTGGCTCTTTCTATCGTCAAAGACGATCAAATCATTTATGCCAAAGGCTTTGGAGAAAAAGAATTGGGCAATGGGAATCCGGTTGACGAACATACGGCTTTTCAGATCGGATCGGTGTCCAAATCCTTTACCGCACTGCTGATGGCCATGCTGGTTGATGAGGGAAAGGTGGATTGGGATGATCCGGTTAAAAAACACCTCCCCGATTTTGAAATGTTCGACCCCTGGGTGAGCGACAACCTGTTGATCAAAGACATTATGATCCACCGTACCGGACTGCCGTACCAATCGGGCACCTACATCCCCTGTCTGGGTTATGAACGGGACGACGTATACAAGATGTTTAAACTGATCAAGCCCGCTACCAGCCTGCGCACTTCCTATGACTACAACAACGTCACTTTTATCATCGCTGCCAAGATTATAGAAAAATATATGGGCAAACCCTGGGAAATGTGTATTCAGGAGCGCATTTTTAACCCTCTGGGTATGCTGGAAAGCTCCCTCAACGAAGAGGGATTTGCTTCGTCCGCCAATGTATCGGTACCCCACAGTTTTGAATACGAACATGGAGGCATCGTCTGTGAGCCGCTGCACGGAACAGAGGATCAGGCCCTCCATTGGCTCACGGTTATCGGTCCTGCCGGCGGATTGGTCTCTTCGGTCGTCGATATGGCAGCCTGGGTTCGCTTTCACCTTTCGGACGGCAACTTTAACGGCCAACAGATACTCTCCCCAAAAAATCTTAGCTACCTCCACCGCGGACAATTGATCACTTCGCAGTACGACAACCGCATGACTCTTTACGGCCATTGCTGGTATATCGAACAAAATAACCGCTACAAAGTCTTTTTTCATACCGGCACCACCTGGGGCTTCGCTGCCCTCTGCGTGTATCTTCCCGAACTCAACTTGGGTATGATGTTTTTGGCTAATTCCGAAGTGCCCGATTTACCCCGCTACGCCATTATGCGCCGCCTGATTGACCTCTATCTGGGAGCTCCGGACAAAGACTATAGCGGAGAGTCCTTAGCCGGATGGTTAGCCCGAGAAGAGGCCAACGAAGAGAAAGCTCAAGCAAAAGAATCAGAAACCATTACGATTGACCCTGCACCTCTTGCGGCCTATACCGGCACCTACCGAAAAGAGGTACTTGGGCAAGCAGCCATCAGTTTGGAACAAAACGGCCTCTTTATTACTATTGGCCCTAAAAGTTGGAAAGCTCCCTTAACCCATAAAAACGGTAATGACTTTACTTTCTATATGGGCGGATCAAATTTTCCTGTCCACTTTGAAATGGACAACAACCAAAATGCTATTTCCATAGATATTGACATGGGGCAGGATGAGCATTTTGGGGCTTGGACAAAGATCTAAGCGCCGCAACCATACGCGGCTTTCCATTAAGGTCTTTGCGTAATTGTATAGGAAAAAAACCTGAACTCTTCAGCTGCATGGTTACTTCGGCGTCGTGGTATTCGTTGATTTCGGCCATCAACAACCCGCTCTCTGTAAGCAAACACCTCCCCCATTCTGCCAAAGCACGATAAAAAAGCAAAGGATCTTCATCGGGCACAAAGAGGGCCTGATGGGGCTCATAATCCAACACATTGGGACGCATTTGGGCTTTTTCGGAGGCGCCTATATATGGCGGATTGCTCACAATAAGGTCAAAAGAATGAGGCGGACAAGGCAAAACCGACAAGTCGGGAGGCTGCAAAATATCCGCACACAAAAAATCTACGGCGACTTTGTTGATCCGGCTGTTCTCTTTAGCGATCTCCAACGCCTCTTCCGAAATATCTATTCCCCACACCTTTGCCTGTGGAAAAGCCTTAGCCAACGAAATCGCAATCGCGCCCGACCCGGTACAAAGGTCCAAAACACGGAGCGGTTTATACACCTCAAACTGCTCCTTTGCCCAGCGTACTAATTCAGCCGTCTCACAGCGGGGGATCAGCACCCCTTCCCGCACCTTGAGGAGACACCCCTCAAAAACAGTCTCTCCCAAAATGTATTGTATGGGTCTGGCCCTTGATAAATCATCTAAAGTCCGTTGCAGATCCAAAATAGAGGAGGCCGGCACCATTCGGTCCGGATCGGTATAAAAAATATGAGACGGCCAGCCGCAAAAATGTTCCAAAGCCATTTGCAACAAATGTTTTGCCTCTTTTTTGGCATACAGGGGCAACAACCTCTCAATCCCCTTGTTTATATACGTTGCAGCGGTCATACCTTGCCAAACCGAAAAAGAGCCTCCCCGATCAGCAACTCCAAAAATGCGCCCATACTCATGCCTGCTTCCCTAATTTGCTGGGGGACTAAACTCATCTCCGTCATACCGGGAATGGTATTTACTTCCAGAAAGATCACCTCTTCACCCGTGGCAATGTAGTCAATTCTAATAAATCCGCTGCATCCCAAACAGTCGTAAATTTTGGAGGTCTGCTGCTGTATCCGGTCGCGGAGAGAATCGGGAATCGGCGCAGGGGTGAGTTCCTGACTGGCGCCCTGATATTTTGCCTGATAATCAAAAAAATCGTTCTTAGACACAATTTCCGTAACCGGCAATACCACCTGTCGGTCATGCGTTTTTAGTATTCCATTGGTCAGCTCGCGTCCTGCTA